>Ga0207691_10000434_pt1 | contig 41612 bp, 43 predicted proteins | sample KBSM13metaG_FD_184327 | JGI IMG/M metagenome (GOLD analysis project Ga0207691, IMG submission 184327) | Miscanthus rhizosphere microbial communities from Kellogg Biological Station, Michigan, USA - KBS M1-3 metaG (SPAdes) (version 2) | ecosystem: Host-associated > Plants > Roots > Rhizosphere >...
CTGCCGATCCGTCATCCCGAGCACCACCAGCAGCCCTACGTCGCGATGGTGCCGCACCGCCGTGGCCAGTGCATGCAGGGAGGCGTCATCGGTGTGCTCGGCGTCATCGACCACGACGAGCGTCGGGGCTGTGATCGATCGCCGGCACGCGGCTCACATCCGCGCCAATCGCGAGGGAGCGCTGATGGACTTCGTCGGCGGCCCTGACTTCCCGACTGGCGGAGTGCTGGTCGACAGCCGGGACAGCATCGCCCAGGCTTACGCAACGGGACGAGGCAGCTTTCGCCTTCGAGCATCGATCAGCGTCGAGAAGGAGAAGGGAGGCGGCTGGCACCTCCTGGTGAGCGAGATTCCGTACGGCGTCCAGAAGGGCAAGCTGATTGAGCAGATCGCCACCCTGATCGCGGAGAAGAAACTCCCGATCCTTGCCGATGTGAAGGATGAGAGCGACGCCAAGGTTCGGCTGATCCTCGAGCCGCGGGCACGGACAGTCGATCCGGACCTGCTTCTTGAGAGCCTTTACCGACTGACGGACCTCGAAGTTCGCTTCCCATTGAATCTCAACGTCCTCGACGCGAACCGTACGCCGTTGGTGATGAGCCTCAAGGAGACACTGACCGCCTGGCTGCAGTTCCAGATCGAGGTTCTGGTTCGCAAGAGCCAGGTCCGCATCGGCAAGATCGGCGACCGGCTGGAGCTCCTCGACGGTTTCCTGATCGCCTACCTGAACCTCGACCGGGTCATTGAAATCATCCGCAACGAGGACGAGCCGAAGGCGGTGATGATGGCGGAATTCTCACTGTCCGACCGCCAGGCGGAAGCGATTTTGAACATGCGCTTGCGGTCGCTGCGCAAGCTCGAAGAGATGGAGATCGCCCGCGAGCGCGACAAGCTCGCCAAAGAGCGCGAGGAGCTCGTTAAGCTGGTGGCGGAGCCGGCCCGGCAGCGGCGCCGCCTCAAGAGGGATCTCGAAGGCATCAAGACGCAATTTGACGACGATCGCCGCACGCGGATTGAGGAGGTTGCCGCGACGCGCGAGATCGACTGGTCGGCGATGATCGAAAAGGAGCCGATCACGATCATTCTTTCGCAACGCGGCTGGATCCGCGCGATGCGGGGGCATGTTGCGCTTGATGACGCCGAAACGCTGAAATTCCGCGAAGGTGACGCGCTGGACACCATATTCCACGCTCAGACGACCGACAAGCTCGCGCTCTTCGCCGCGAACGGCCGCGTCTATACGCTCGGCGGCGACAAGCTGCCGGGCGGGCGAGGCTTCGGCGAGCCGGTGCGGCTCTCCATCGATCTGGACGCGGAAGTGGAGATCGTCGCTCTGATGGTCATCCGCGCCGAAACGAAGCTGCTCATAGCGTCCAGCGACGGGAAGGGCTTCCTGACGAGCGGTGAAGCGACACTCGCCGAAACCCGAAAGGGCAAGCAGCTGGTAAATCTGCGGACCGGCGCCAAGGTTGCCGTGATACGAGCTGTCCGACCTCAAGCTGACGTTGTCGCAGTCGTGGGGGAAAACAGGAAGATGCTCGTCTTCCCGATTGCCGAGCTGCCCGAGCTTGCGCGCGGACAGGGTGTCACGCTGCAGCGCTATCGCGACGGTGGCCTGTCCGACGCGACGGCCTTCCGCCTTGCCGACGGCTTGAGCTGGACGTTAGGCGGGGAGAGCGGTCGCGTGAGGACGGAGACGGACCTGACTCCGTGGCGTGCCGCGCGTGGGGCAGCCGGCCGGATGCCGCCAATCGGCTTTCCCCGTTCGAACCGCTTCGACTGACCTCGGCTATTAACCGCGATCAAGGCGTTTCCCTCTCTGGCGGAAACCGCGAATTAACCTAGCGGGCGTAAACGGCTCACATGCAGGCTGCAATTAACCGTCTGTCGATCGGCACGTCCGTTCGGCGGGGGGACAAGACCCGCGCGAAACCGCATATCGCGACAGCGGACGATGCAGCCCTGCTCGGCGCTTTGCCCATTGCGGCCGCCATCATCGGCAATTCGGAAGATGGCCCGTCGGTCCTGTCCCACAATGACCGGTTCAAGGACACGGTGGAGCTGTCCACCTGCACGGCGCTCAACTGGAATGATGCCGACTGTCTGCGCGATGGGCCCATTTCGGACTTGTTGGCCGCGTTCTTTGCTGGACCCGCTGCTCCCGATGAGCTCGATTTCCGCGACGGAGATGGGGTTTCAGCGCGATACTTCCGCCTGAAGTTGGCTCCGCTTCCGCAGGGGCCTGGCTCGACGGAGCGGTGCCTGCTGAGCCTCGTCGACCGAACGGTGGAAGCACAGGCCGAGCGCGCACTTCGCGCGGAAATGCTGCGCGACAGTCTTACCGGACTGCCCAATCGCTTGGCCTTTGCGGAGAAGATCGAGCAGGCCGGTGAGGATGCCACAGGCGGCATTGAGCATGCCGTGCTTGTCGTCGACATGCTGCGTTTCTCCCGGATCAACGAAAGCATGGGGGGTCTTGCCGGCGACGAGCTGCTGATCACGTTTGCGCGTCGGCTGATGTCGGCGCTTCGTGGCGGAGACGTCCTCGCTCGCACTGGCGGTAATGAATTTGGAGTGCTCGTTACGCTTCGAAGAGGCGTCGCCGACGCTCTAGCCGCGGCCGATCGCATCCAGGAGGTCATGGCTGCGCCCTTCAAGCTTTCCGATCTCGAAATCCGCGTCGAATGCGCGATCGGCCTTGCACTGATGCAGGCCGGCAGCGACGCCGAGGAGCTGTTCCGAAACGCCCAGTTCGCGGTGAAACAGGCCAAGCAGGCCGGAAACCCGCAGGTCTATGAGCCAAAGCAGGCGACTGAAGCCCGCCGTCGCTTCTCGATCGAGACCGAGCTTCGACGGGCGCTGGACAAAGATCAGCTCAAGCTCTTCTACCAGCCGTTGATCGACCTCAAATCGGGTGAAGTTGCGGGTTTTGAAGCGCTCGCCCGCTGGAAGCACGAAGATCGCGGCGAGATCAGCCCGACCGAATTCATCCCCGTGGCGGAAGAATCCGGACTAATCCTGCAGCTTGGCCGGTGGGCGATGCACAAGGCTGCCGACACCCTCGCCGAGTGGGACCGAACGGCTGGCGAGAAGCTACCCTTCTACGTCGGAGTGAATCTTTCCGCGATCCAGGTTGCTCGAGACGATGTCGCTTCCGTGGTTCAAAGCGCGTTGAAGGCCAGCGGCCTTAGCGGCGACCGACTGACGCTTGAGCTGACCGAAAGTTCGATCGTCCAGGATCCGGCGCGGGCACAACGAGTGTTCGACGCGCTGAAGTCGCTCGACGCTACCGTAGCGATGGATGATTTCGGAACGGGTTATTCAAGCCTGGCTTATCTGCAGCGCCTTCCGATCGACGTCCTCAAGATAGACCGCAGCTTTGTAACGGGGATGATGATCGATCCCGACAGCGTGGCGATCGTCCGAGCAGTGCTCAGCCTTGCTGATGCGCTTGGCATGTCGACGACCGCTGAAGGCATCGAAACCGTCGAACTTGCAACAACCCTGGCGACGCTCGGCTGCGCTAGCGGCCAGGGCTTCTATTTCGCCAAGCCTTTGAAGGGCGAGGCTGCACTGGACTATTGGAAGTCGCGCAAGCGCCGGTAGACCTCGATCCGCGCACAATCTGTGTCCGCAGGTCCACACTTTTTCGCCGATATTCCCTAGGGATGCGCCCCGGTTGAACCCAAGTACCCGTAAGGGCATTGTTCAGACTAAGCCGGGTAGAGGGAAACCGTGACCTTGGAACACTTCAAGATGTTCGCGCTGGCGACTGCGGTTGCAGTCGCTGCTCCAACTGCTGCTGCAGGCCAACAAGTGCTGCCTTCAACGGTCGCAATGCCGGTAGTGAGCCTGCCGACCGTGGGCACCGTCGCGGCGATCTACGACCAGTTCAAGCTCAAGCCGATGTGGTTCCGCAACGGCGCTCCGACGGTCGCGGCCACACAGCTCCAGCAGGTTCTTCGCCGGGCACGTCTCGATGGCCTTCAGAATGGTCCCGAGCTCGCCGTCGGTGTGGACAATGCGGTCCGGCAGGCGGCGTCCGGGAATCCGAGCGACATCACGAATGCGGAACAGACTCTTTCGGCCGCATGGGCGCTCTACGTTCAGGCGATCAAGCGTCCGACACCGGGCATGATCTACGCTTATGACGTTCTGAAGCCGCAGGGATCTCGCACGGATCAGATCCTGCTCGCGGCGTCCAACGCGCCGTCACTTGAGCAGCACATCTCATCTGTTGCAGCGGTGAACCCCGTTTATTCGAGGATTCGCGACGCGGAATGGACGCGGATGCAGCAAACGGGATCGCTCGATCCGGATCCGCGCGTTGTCCTGAATCTCGAACGTGCGCGTTCCATCCCGGCCAAAGGCCGTTTCATTCTGGTCGACGCCGGCAGTTCTCGGGTGTTCCTTTACGACAATGGCGTGCCTGTAGATTCGATGAAGGTCATCGTCGGTTCGAAGAAGTTGCCGACGCCGCTGATCTCCAGCATGATGTATTACATCGTGTACAATCCGTACTGGAATGCGCCGGACCACCTCGTGCGGGGACCGATCGCGCAGAAGACTCTCGCTGGCGGCGAGAAGTACTTCAATTCGATGGGCTACCAGATCATGGCCGACTGGACCTCGAATTCCACCACGATCCCCTACAGCACCATTGACTGGAAGGCAGTGCAGGCTGGCAAGACGCGTATCCGCGTTCGCCAGGATCCGGGCCCCAAGAATTTCATGGGCGTTCTTAAATTCCCATTCCCGAACCCCGAGGACATCTACCTGCACGATACGGAAGCAAAGATCCGTTTTGGCGACGCCGATCTGCACCAGAGTAATGGGTGCGTTCGTCTGGAGGATGCGCGTCGCTTTGGCCGTTGGCTGCTCGGAAGTGACCCGGTGGCACCTGGTTCCACTCCTGAGACCCAAGTGCAGGTCGCTCAGCCAGTGCCCGTCGTCCTGACTTACCTCACGGCGCAGGTCACCGATCAGGGTCTGACATTCCTGAGGGATGTGTACGGCTGGGATCAGCCGGGCGCAGCGCAAATGGCGATGGCGGCGATGCAGGCTTCGAGAGTTCCGCGCGACTAGTGTCGTTTGCGGAGAGCGGCTGATCAGCCCTTCTTCTCGTCCATAAGAAAAGGCCGGCCCGGGTTTCCCCGGACCGGCCATTTTCTTTGAGCCGTTACGCTTAGCCGCGTTCTGGAGCAGGCGGCGGCGGAGGCGGCGGCGGCGGCGGAGCCGGGCAGGCTTCGGTCGCCAGGATCACCGATCCGTCCGGGCAGGTCTGCGTCGCGGGAGGCGGAGGCGGCGGCGGAGGCGGTGCCACCACTGGGGCCGGCGGGCTGTAGAAGTTGTACGCAAGCGTCAGCATGAGGCTGTGCGAACGCCACTTGCCGCTCAGCGTCTCGCCGTCGAGGTCGTCGTTGAAGTTGACGTTCTTCACGTTGAAGAACCGATACTTCACGCCAACGTCGATGTTGTCCGTGACAGCATACTTGACGCCAGCCAGCGCCTGCCAGGCGAAACCGGTATCGCTATCGTGGAAAGAGCCTTCGACGTCGTCGAACTCATCGACGAAGTCGACGCTGGCCTTCACCTTAGCGAGACCAAGGCCGGCACCGACGTAGCCGGTCCAGCGATTGTCGCCGAAGTCAACATAGCCGTTCGCCATGACCGAGAGAGCCGACGAGTGTCCGTCGCCGTCAACAACGGCCGGCGGGATCGTCGTGTCGTTGAAGAAGATGTCGCCGATGCCTGCGCGCTTGTAGCCGATCTCAGCTTCCGCGCGGAACATGCCGAAATCATATCCACCATTCAGGTCGATGTCGTAGCCGGTCTTGTGGTCAACCGTAAGCGCATCGTTGCTAAGCACGTCGTCGCTTGGGCCAAAATCGAAATCGATGTCTTCGATGAGCATCGGCCCAAGATCCAGACCGACGTATCCTGAGCCGTCGCGCGCCATTGCCGGCGAGGCAATCGCGGCCGCAGCGACCGCCGCAAGAAGATATCTACGCATTGTAACCCCTTTTTGTCCAAGTATGGCTGGGGCGGTCATGCATCGGAACTTGGGGTGAAGCAACCGGACCAGCAGCCTCTCCCCGCGGGTGTTGTAATTTTACGACAGGCCTCCGCCCGCAGCTATTCCGTAACGGCAGCAAGTGCTTGCGCGACAATTTGATCGAGCTCCGCGTCATCAGGAAACCCGGCCTCCACCCAGCGCCGCTCCACCATCCGGAGAGTTTTCGCGACGATGGGACCTGGCTGCAGCCCTCGTTTGATAAGGTCGCCCCCGCCGACGGGCAAACGGATCGGCTCCCAGGACAGCAACTCGGCCGCCGCCTTCGAATTTCCGGCCAGAAGCAGCCGATCGGTCGCGCACTCCCTTCCAACATAATAGGCCAGAGCTTGGGCATTGATTTCGAGGTCTGGCGTCGTCGAGCAGGCAAGGCGCTTACGTCCTCTTGTTGAAAGCTTGAGCCGCACGGCGATTTGCTCTGCGATGCGCGGATCGCGCGGCAGGAGGGCTGACAATCGTCGCAGCGGCTGGGCATCGATACCTGCGTCACGTTCCGCATCGACCAGAGCGCGAAGGCAGTCGGCCGATTCACCGGTAATTTCCGGAAGGACCGGCCGTAGGATCGATCGGTCGAGCATGATCCTGATCGTGGGTGTCGGGTCGGGTACTGACAACAGCTTCAGAAGTTCGTCTGCGATCCGCTCGCGCGAGAGGGCCATGAGATCATTCGCGCGTGCCGTACAGGCGCCGAGGGCATCAGCGTCCGGTTCGCCTTCCCCGAAGCGGGCGTGGAAGCGAAAGAAGCGCAGAATACGAAGGTGATCCTCAGCGATCCGTTCGTAAGGGTCGCCTATAAATCTGACCCGGCGTGTTGTGAGGTCTTCGATACCTCGAAAATAGTCGAACACCTCGCCAGTCTCAGGATCGGCGGAAAGCGCGTTGATCGTGAAATCCCTGCGAGCGGCGTCCTCTTGCCAATCATCTGTGAAGGCTACCGTCGCGCGACGACCGTCCGTGGTTACGTCGCGCCGGAGGCTGGTGACCTCGACTGCATGTCCGTTGCTGACGGCTGTGATCGTACCGTGGTCGATCCCCGTCGGCACGGCGCGGATCTTCGCGGCTTCCAGTCGCTCAACGACTTCCGCAGGACGCAGTCGCGTTGCGAGGTCCACGTCATTGACGGGGAGGTCGAGCAATTCGTCCCTGACTGCTCCTCCGACATAGCGCGTCAGGCCTTCGTCTGCGCCCAGAGCGTCGAGCAGCCGCGCCATGCCTCTCCGGCGCCGCCATTTGCCGGCGTCCAGCCTCATGACCATTGCAATCTGCGCGAGAGATTGACGATCACCGCCGCCGTAGCCCCCCAAATCCTGCGGCCGTTCCAGAGAATCTCGTAATAGTGCCGGGTTCGTCCCTGGAACAGCGTGCTTTTGCGGCTGTGGTTCGCGGGATCGATGACAAAGGCGAGAGGCGCCTCGAACCAGTCTGCGACCTCGTGCTCGTGCGGCTCTAGCGGAAGGTCCGGTCGGACGACCCCGACTACCGGCGTAACGAGGTAATTCGTCACCGTGCGGTAGGGTTCGAGCGTATCGACGATTTCGACCTCGGAAGCTGGCAGGCCGATTTCCTCCCATGCCTCGCGCAATGCCGCTTCCGTCTCCGTCTCCTGGGGATCCAATCGCCCTCCCGGGAATGCGATCTGTCCGGCGTGTGTTCGCAGATGCTCGCGGCGGACGGTCAGGATGACGCCGGGCTCTTGGCGATCGGTGATGCCAATCAGCACGGCGGCAGGAACGAGCGCATCGGATCCAGCCTCGACCGAGTCTCCTTCGAGCAGCGCCATCGCCGGTTCGGCGCGAAGCCCCTCACGAAGGCGATTTGCAAGAGTCATTCGGGGTGGACCGCGGCAAGCTCATAGAAGGCACCTCCGCTCCAGACGCCGGGAGGATCGCTGCCTTCAGCAAGCGCGATTTCAGCAAGCTCGTAATAGACAGGCCGCGACAGCTCGGCTTCAAGGCCATAGCGGACTGCAAGTCGAGGGGACAGGCCGTGCTCTCCAACGGCTAGCGAAAGCGGATGCTGCGGCCCCGCGATGACGGCATCGCCGCTGTCCAGCTTGAACGCGATCTGGCGCGCGCCCCCCTGGCCCTCGGATTCCATTTCGATCGCCCGAAACGCTGTTGTCTCGACCTCGATCTCAAGCTTTTCGACGGGCGTCACAAGCACATGACGCCCATCGGGTTCGCGTCGCAAAACGGTTGAGAACAGGCGGACCATCGCAGGTCGGTTGATCGGCGAGCCTTCGTGAAACCAAGTGCCGTCCCGTGCAATGCGCATGCCGCTGTGCCCGCAAAGTTCCGGGTCCCACTTGTCTACAGGCGGAAGCTTTCGATCGGCGATGAGCTGCTCCAGCTCAGCGAGGCTGACTCCTTGCAGTTCAATTGGGGCGCGGGTCTCGGGCACTCACCGTCATTGCTTCGGGCCGCGGGGAATGACAACAGGGCCGCCATGAGTGAGCGTACCGCGATCGTGACGGGCGCCGGCAAGCGTGTCGGGGCGCTGATTGTTGCCGGCCTGATCGACGACGGCTGGAAAGTGGTAGCCCACGTTCATCACTTCGATGACGAGGTGCCGCAGGGCGCGGTCAAGGCTATTGCGGAACTGATAGACCCTGAGTGTGCAACGCGGATCTTTGCCGCGGCGGAAGGACTGCCGCCCGTGCGATTGCTCGTGAATAACGCGGCGCGCTTCGCCCACGATGGATTCGGATCGTTCGATCCAGGCGAGTTCGACAAGCACATGATCGTCAATGCTCGTGCGCCGATCCTGCTTACCGAGGAGTTTGCGCGCCGACATCAGAGCGGCGAAGAGGGGCTCGTCGTAAACCTCCTCGATTCAAAGCTACTTGCTCCGAACCCCGATTTCCTGAGCTACACTGTGTCCAAGCAAGCGCTGGCGGGGTTCACTGAGTTAGCCGCGCTCGCGCTCGCGGGCGTGGGCATCAGGGCGAATGGCATCGCCCCGGCGCTCATGCTCCGCTCTGCAGGACAGACCGAGGCCAACTTCGAGGGCATGCATTCGGCCAATCCGCTGCGTCTTGGTGTGGAGCCCGAGCATGTCCTGACTGCGATCCGCTACCTCATCGATGCGCGCACGGTGACCGGCCAGATCATCACGATCGATGGCGGGCAGAGATTCGACCCACCCGCACGCGATGTTCAATTCATGGAGAGGCGATGACCGATACCTCAGCGATTCTCGATGGCCTCGTGCCGGATCGTCTTCGTCCGCGCACCGCGCGAATCTTTCTCGATTCGCTGGAGGTCATGGCGGACATCGGATTCCATGAGTTCGAGATTGGGACGCCGCAGCGGTTGCGGGTCACGGTCGAGATCTGGCTCGATCACATTCCGCCGGCCGATAATGACGATCCAGCGCTCGCGTGGGATTATGATTACCTGCGCGAGCAGATCGAGGAGCTGGCGTCCTTGCGCCGCTACAATCTCCAGGAATCTCTTGCACATGCTCTTTACGACCGATTTGCGGCAATGCGCGGGGTGAATGCTCTTCGAGTCGTAACTTCAAAGCCTGATGTTTACCCCGATGCACGGGGTGTCGGGGTTGAGCTATCTTCCTTCGCCGGATTTAAGCCGGAAGCGTAACGACCGCGCAACAAGCGTGGAACAAAATGCGTTGCACGGCCTTTGTGCCGAAGTTAAGGAGGCGCGCTTGCCGTCTATGTAGCCTTGGTTACACAGACGGTGTCCTTACTCAGTCCAGGTGCCAGGGGTGCCGCCCGGTCTGAACCTTATGATGGCGTGTCGAGGAGAACTGCGCGTTAATGTCATACGCACAACGCAAGGAAATGAGCGGCAATCGTACGGTGGCGATAATCATCGTCGCCCTGATTCATATCGCTCTCGGCTACGCGATCGTGACCGGTCTGGCCTACAACATGGTGAAGAAGGCCGCTGAAGACCTGAAAACCTTCAACGTGGAAGAGGAGCCGCCGCCCCCTGAGGAGCCGCCGCCGCCTCCGCCCGACCAGCCCGAGACTCCGCCGCAGGTGGTGGCTCCACCGCCGTTGGTCCGGACAAACATCGCTCCGCCTATTGTTCAGACGGTTCGCGAGGCTCCGCCGCCAGTGATAACGCCGACTGCGCCTCCCGCGCCGCCGGCTCCACCGGCTGCTCCGCCGCCGCCGGCGATCGTGACGAAGGCGCAGAGCGCGAAAGGCAACCTGCAGAATCTGTTCAGCGGCGACGACTATCCGGCCGACGCGATGCGCAACGAGGATCAGGGCACCGTGGGTGTCAGTCTTTCGATCGGCCCTGACGGCCGTGTGACGGGCTGCAACGTGACGAGCTCAAGCGGATCGCGTTCGCTCGACAGTGCGACTTGCCGCATTTTGCGGAGCCGCGCGAGGTTCACTCCGGCGAAGCTCAGCAACGGACAGCCTACCACAGACACTTATTCGCAACGCATTACCTGGCGCCTTGAGTAGATCAGCGGCGACAGATCGAACCTATTTCTCGAGAGGAAAGTAGACGCAAATGTCAATTCTCGCACTTACGGCAGCCGCGGCTCCGGCAGCAGGGGGGCAGAACCCCTACGGTCTGTTCCAAGCTCTGGAGCAGGGCGGTATTATCGCTTGGTCGGTGTTCATCATCCTGGTGGGCATGTCGATCTTCTCCTTCTACATCCTGTTCACGAAGCTGATGCAGCAGCAGAAGATCATCAGCCAGGGCCGCAAGGTTCGCGCCAGCTTCTGGAATTCGCCGAACTTGCGAGAAGCTGCCTCCAAGCTCGAATCGCGCAGCGCTTATCGTGCGATTGTTGACGACGCGCTGATCGCGCAGGAGCAGCACGACAAGCTCGACGATCCGATCGATCGTCACGACTGGGTCGCGAACAGCCTCGCTCGCAGCCAAGGCGCGATCGGTGCGCGTCTCGGCGAAGGTCTGGCCTTCCTCGCGACGGTCGGATCGACTGCTCCGTTCATCGGTCTGTTCGGTACCGTCATCGGCATCTACCGCGCGCTCATCAAGATCGGCTCGTCGGGGCAGGCCTCGATCGACGTCGTCGCCGGTCCGGTCGGTGAAGCTCTGATCATGACCGCTCTCGGTCTGGTCGTCGCCGTGCCGGCGGTTCTTGCCTACAACTGGCTGGTTCGTCGCAACAAATCGATCATGGAAGACCTTGCGGCCTTCACGAACGACCTTAACGGCTTCGTCGCTTCGGGCGGCAAGGTGAAGCCGACGTTCGCGACGAAGGGTACCGCCAAGGCGGGCGCTGCCGACGCCGCCCGCGGCGCCACGACGAGCAACCCGGGCGCACGCACGCAGGAGCCGCTCCGTACGGGTGCGACTCCGACGGGCGCGCAGACGACCGCCGACCGCGTCTAACTGATTGCGAGTTCCGCGCCGGCTGCGGTCGGCGCGGGCTCGTGATCTTGATTTGAAGAAGGCAAACTGCCGATGGCAATGGGCGTATCACAGGACTCCGACGAAGACGTCCCGATGTCCGACATCAACGTCACTCCTCTCGTGGACGTGATGCTGGTGCTTCTGATCATCTTTCTGATCGCGGTTCCGGTCGTCTTGCAAACCGTTCCCGTCGAGCTTCCGAAGGTTCGCTATGAGCCGACGACGACGAAGCCCGAAAACGTGAACCTCTCGGTTCGGGCCGTGGGCGGTCAGTGCGAAGTCTACTGGAATCTCCAGAAGGTGGATTCGGACGAGCTGCTCAAGCGGGCGGTGACGAAGCTCGAAGACCAGATCAAAGCCGTCGGCGGGGTGGAGAACCTTACCGAAGAGACGATGCCTGAAGCGCATATTCGCGGTGACATCAACACGCCCTACCGTTGCATCGGTGGCGCTGTCTTCACCATGCAGCGCGCCGGCTTCCAGCGGGTCGGATTCATCTCCGAGCCGCCGGGTGGCCCGGGCACTGTCACGCGTATCTAGGAGTCAATCGCCATGGCGATGCAAACTACCGGTTCGAACGTTTCTGGCGAACCCATGATGGATATCAACATGACGCCGCTGATCGACGTCATGCTCGTGCTTCTCATCATGTTCATCATCACGATTCCGATCCAGACGCATGCTGTGAAGCTCGACCTGCCGGTCGACAGCAATGCTCCGCCGCCCCCTGTCGACCCTGTGAAGAACAAGGTCGTGATCACGGCGGGGGGTCAGATCCTCTGGAACGGTGCCGCGGTCGATCAGAATCAGTTGCGTCAGTATCTCGAGCTTTCGCAGCAGATGAATCCGATTCCCGAACTCCACTTGCAGCCGGAGCCGGAAGCCCGTTACGAACTCGTTGATGACGTGCTTGCCGTCACCAAGCGTGCGCACGTTGAGAAAATGGGGTTCGTCGGGAACGAAGCCTACATGAAGTTCTGACGACGGTTCCCGTCGCTCATGAACTGAGGGCGGTCCTTCGGGGCCGCCCTTTTGTTTTGAAGCTTGAACAACGGCGCCGTCGCCCGCACTAGCCGGACATGGCTCTTACGCTCATCCGACCGACCGCGTTCGTCGATTCACCTTTCGGACATGACGGAAAAATCGCGAGGCTTGCGGGCGGGCTCAACTGGTTTGCGGCGGTCGAGCTTCTCGCCGTCGAGGGCAATCGTCGCGTCTCTGCCGAGCTCGTCTCGATTGAGGATCTGGACAAGCGCCTCGATGACGACCTTGCTGCTCAATGGACTGCGCTAACGTCTGCGCGTGCCCCTCTGCAGCTCGGTGAGCGCATTATTCGCCTGGACCAACCTCAGGTCATGGGCATCATCAACGTAACTCCTGACAGCTTTTCCGACGGCGGGCACTTCGCCGAAGCAGGAAGCGCCGTTGAAGGGGGCGTGGACATGGCGAGCCAGGGAGCTGCCATTCTCGACATCGGCGGCGAATCCACCCGTCCCGGGGCAAAGCCGGTCTGGGCGCAGGACGAAATCGAACGCGTCCTCCCAGTCGTCCAGCGTCTCGCAGCCGGCGGTTCCGCGGTTTCCATCGACACGCGCAAGAGCGAGGTCATTACGGCAGCCGTTGGCGCCGGAGCTCGCATGGTCAATGACGTCTCGGCGCTGACCTTCGACCCGCGGTCAGCAGAGGCGATTGCGGCTGCAGGCGTTCCGGTCGTTTTGATGCATCACCTCGGTCAGCCCGAGACGATGCAGCAGGACCCGCGCTACGATGACGTCCTTGTCGAAGTCTACTTCTGGCTGGAGGAGCGCATTGCCGCCGCAGAAGCCGCCGGCATCGCGCGCTCGAACATCCTCCTCGACCCCGGTTTCGGCTTCGGGAAGACAGTCGCGCATAATCTTGAGCTGATGAACGGGCTCGCCCTCTATCATTCGCTCGGCTGTCCGCTCGTTCTGGGCGCTAGCCGCAAGCGAACGATCGGCGCTCTTTCTGGCGAAGCGCCGGCGGATCAGCGCCTCGGCGGAAGCATCGCCTTCGCTTTGAAGGCCGTGGAGCAGGGCGCGCAGATCCTTCGCGTGCACGACGTTCCAGAGACCGTGCAGGCGCTTAGGGTGTGGCGGGGTCTTCGCGACCAGGCGCTGACACCGCGAATTGGCTAAAGCGTGTAGCCGCCGTCGCTGACGAGAACCGAGCCGGTGATTATTGCAGCGGCGTCCGAAAGCAGGAAGGCGACCTGCTCGGCAATCTCCGCTGCGGTAGCATAACGGCCCAACGGTGTTGCCATTGCTGCAAGCTCCTTGAAGGCCCCTTCGCGACCAATCTCTCTTGCCCGATCGGCAAACATCGGGACGGCATCCCAGACGGGCGTTTCTACGCCACCGGGTGCGATCGCGTTCACGCGTACGCGGCGGCTCGCAGCTTCCTTCGCCGCGACCTTGGTCAGCTGGATGAGGCCGGCCTTGGACGCTCCATAGGCCGCCACCCCGGGTTCAGGCTTGAGACCGGCTGCGGAGGCGACCGTCACGATCGAGCCGCCCTCACGAACTGCCCGCAAGGCCGCCTGGAGCGACAGGAATGCTCCGTCGAGATTGACCGAAAGGATGCGACGCCAATCGGCGAAATGGAGCTCGGCGATCAATCCCGCACCGGCGACACCGGCATTGATTACGGCAAGATCGATCTCACCCAGATCGGTCGAGGCCCAAAAATCGGCATCCGCGACATCTCCCGTGAATATGTCCACAGGGCAGGCGAACCTCAGCTCTCGCCATGCGTCCGCATTCCGGTCCAGCAGGACGAGCCGAGATGCGCCTTCGCGAGCGATCAGTTCGGCCGTTGCTCTCCCGATCCCCGAGCCCGCTCCGGTGATGAAGGCTGTCTTGCCCGCGAACCGCATCGATCCTCACTTTTCCGCTTTGTAGGCGACGATCATCGGTCCCAATGGCTTGGTGATATCCCGTCTCCCGTCGGCCGGATCCCAAAGAGCGCTGACCGACCCGTCGAAGAAGAGCGCATTACGTGCCTTCAACCCGTCGCGAAAGAAGCGAGCGAACTTACCGAAGGACACTGCCCCTTCGCTTATGACGAAGAGAGGATGCCCCGTCGGCGCGAGTCCCACACCGTTCCGCACATAGCGCGACGTGCCGTCAGGCTCGAACGCAGGATGAAGCTTGCCGCCGATCACCAGCATCGGTCCCGACTGGGTGGCGAAGCGGATAGTCGAGGAACTGCTCCATGCATTGCTCGCAACGATTTCCGCGCTTCCGTCGCGCCGCACCTGGAAAACGCCGTTCGGCAAAAGGTGGAAGTTTCCGCCGCCCTTGTTGCGGTTGATCCTGCGCTTCTGTCTGCCGTCGACGATTGCGAGCCCGATGGGACGGCCGTCCTCGTCGTACATTCCTGCGTTCATTGCGAACGCCACCTTGCTCGCGCGCGAGCCGAGCCGCATTTCAAGATCGGCAAACTGCCGTACGGGCGCTTCGCCAGGTCCGGCGGCGACCAGCTCCACCTTGCCACGGCCCGGATCGCAGACGGTGAAACGACTGCCCTCGAACAATTGCTGCCGGCATGCGGATTGCGGCTGTTCGACGCGGGCGGGCGCGTTGCTGCAGCCGGCAGTGATGAGGATCAGAAATGGAAGTGCTCGCACGAGGCGAGGCTAGCGCCTCAGGCGGCGGTGTCGATGCCGATGTCGCTGAGCTTGCGGTAAAGTGTCGAGCGGCCAATGCCGAGCCGCCGTGCGACTTCGGTCATCCGTCCGCGATAATGACCGATGGCAAGCCGGATGATGTCCGCTTCGATCTCTTCGAGGGTGCGCAAATGTCCGTCGTTCGTGAACAGGGTCACGCCAGCAGCGCCGCCGAGGGCCGCATCGCTGGACTGCTTGCTGATCTGCGGAGCAAAATCGCTCTTCCGATTCGTGAAGCGCGACTGGCTCGCAATGTGCGGGAAATCCTCGGCAGTGAGGACGCCGCGTTCGCACTGCAGTCCAGCGCGGAATAGGACGCTCGCGAGTTGGCGGACGTTGCCGGGCCAACCATAGCGCATGAGCACCGCAAGCGCGTCATTTCCAATCGACATGGCCGGCATGAGCTCCTGCTCCGCGAATCGCGTGAGGAGGTGGCGGGCAAGGGCCGGGATGTCGGCGCTGCGCTCACGAAGCGGCGGCAGGCTTACGACGGTCGCGCTGATCCGGTCGCTCAGCATCGGATTGAAGCTCTCGGAAAGCGGTGCGCTGCTCGTGGCGATCAGGCGCAGGTCGACGGAAGAGCTGCCGTTGCAGCCGACAGGGCGGACTTCGCCCGTGGCGAGGACACGATCGAGCGTCTCCTGCGTCGATTTCGGCAGGGCCGCGATCTCATCGAGAATCAGCGTACCCGTATCTGCCTCGACCATCCGGCCGACCTTTTCTGCGAAGGCGCCGGGGAAGGCGCCCTTCATGTGACCGAACAGCTCGCTGTCGACGGTGTTCGCCGGAACGGCCTTGCAATCGATGATGATTAGCGGGCCCTTGGCCCGAAGGCTGGCCGCGTGGATCGCACGAGAAACGGTTTCCTTGCCGGTTCCGGGCTCGCCGATGATGAGAATCGGCAAGCGATTGCGAGCGGCCTTGGCCGCGACCGCCAGGGCACCTCGGAAATCAGGAGAGGCCCCAACAAGCTGCTCGAGCGCGAGCGCTGGCGCGAGCTTCTCGGAAACAGGGATGAGCTCGCCGCCTGGCCTGCGACGATCTGCATTCGCGGCGAGTGCTTCGACCAGTCTTTCCGAAGCGACCGGCCGCGCGAGGAAGTCTGTCGCGCCGGCGCGCATCGCGTTCACGGCGACCGAGACGGTGCCGCCTTCCGCAAGGACGATGACCGGCAAGCCGGGCCGGCCCGAACGAAGCGAGGAAATAACCGAAGGGCCGCTCTCCTCGTCCCAATTGGCCAGCAGCGCAGCTTTTACCTCACGCCCGTGGGGTCCCTGTAGGAGCGCTATGGCAGTGTCGATGCAATCGGCGCCCACCGTGCTCCAGCCTGCACGAGCGGCCACGGCCGACACGAGCCGCCGCTCGGCAGGGTCTGCTTCAATGAGCAGGAGGCACCGGGTTTCATCGTCACGCATTGGTCCGCGGACGAGTCGTAATGGGAAATAGTGAAGGCGTGCTTAAGGCTTAGCGGAAGGGCTTGGGGCCGGACGGTCGCCTTGTTATGGACCGGGTAAACAAATTTGGAGGAAACATATGGCTCATGACGAAGAACCGCTTTTGGCCGATCCGCCGTCCGCGGAGGCCGCTTACCATGTTCGCGATTATGAGCGGTTCACTAAGTTGTTGAAATATGGCGCGATTGCGTGCCTCTGTATCGCTTTCATAGTCGTTATGCTGATTAGCTAGTGTGAAGATCGCGATCATCAGGGAGCGTGCGCCCGGCGAAGCACGCGTCGCAGCAACTCCCGAGACAGTTAAGAAGTTTACGGCGCTCGGTGCCGAACTTGCGGTGGAGTCCGGCGCTGGGGACGCAGCTTCCGTGTCCGATGCGGACTTCGAAGCCGCCGGCGCAAGTGTCGGCCCGTCACAGAAGGTGCTTGCCGGCGCGAATGCGATTCTTTGCATCAATGGCCCTGACCCCGCATCCCTCAAGGGCGCTGAGAAGGGGGCGATGCTCATCGGCGCGCTCGATCCGCTGCGGCAGCCGGAATTGATCAATGCCTATGCTAAAGCGGGGCTCGAGGCGCTTGCCATGGAATGGATGCCTCGCATCACGCGTGCTCAATCCATGGACATCCTGTCCTCGCAATCGAACCTCGCAGGCTACAAGGCGGTGATCGACGGCGCAGCGACCTATGGGCGCGCTTTCCCGATGATGATGACCGCCGCCGGTACCATTAGCGCGGCGCGAGTTTTCGTCATGGGCGTCGGCGTCGCCGGCCTACAGGCAATTGCGACTGCCCGGCGTCTTGGAGCCCAGGTCAGTGCAACTGACGTGCGCTCCGCGACCAAGGAGCAAATCCAGTCACTCGGCGCGAAGCCGATCTTCGTTGAAGATGTCGCCGGCATCGAGGGTGAGGGCAGCGGCGGTTACGCGACGGAGATGTCGGAGGAATATCAGCGGGCTCAGGCGGAGCTCGTTTCAGGCCATATCGCAAAGCAGGACCTCGTCATCACCACCGCCTTGATTCCCGGCAGGCCGGCGCCGCGCCTGATCAGCGATGCTCAGCTCGCGACGATGCGGCAGGGCAGCGTGGTCGTCGATCTTGCGGCTGACGCGGGCGGCAACGTGGAGGGCTGTGTCGCCGGCGAGAATGTCGCGAGGCACGGCGTTACGATTATCGGCGCTTCGAACCTCTCGCGAAGTCTCGCGGCGGACTCCTCTGCGCTCTTCGCCCGCAACCTTCTCAATTTCCTCTCAGCCTTCTGGGATCGGGATCAGGGACGTCCGGTGCTTCCGGATGATGATGAGATCGTCAAAGCCATCCGCCTCACTCAAGGTGGAAAGATCGTCAGCGAAAGGCTCGCTGGCTCGACAGCTTGAGCGCCGCCGACATCCTGATCATCGGCGGCGGCATAGCCGGCCTCTCAGCAGCGTCGGCCTTAGCTGCACATGCGAAAGTCACCGTCCTCGAGGCTGAGCAAGCGGTGGGCTATCATTCGTCCGGGCGCAGCGCGACGATGCTTCATTATGCTCTCGGCGATCCACAGGTTCGCTCGCTGACGCTCGCCAGCCGGGCCTTTTTCGAGCACCCGCCGAACGGCTTCGCCGACGTGCCGCTCGGCCACCGCATGCCCGTTTTGATTCACGCCCGCGAAGACGAGCTCCAGGAGCTCGATACGCTTGCCTCCGCTATCGCTCCATATGCGGAGCTAGAACGGGTGGGCGAAGCGGGCATCCTCGAACTCTGCCCAGCGATCCTGACCGGAGGCGCGGGCTCCGTCGCCGGACTGATCGACCGTGGAGGTATCCGCCTCGATCCTCATTCTCTGTTGCAGGGCCACGTCCGCGCTCTGCGCAGCAAAGGCGGCGAGCTGATCACGAATGCACGGGTGAAATCCGTCGTTCGAAACGGACAGGAATGGCAGGTCCGGACCGAGAACCGACAGACCTTCTCCGCACCCATCCTGGTCAACGCCGCAGGCGCTTGGGCCGATGCGGTCGCGGCGCTAACCGGCATTGCGCCGATCGGCCTCACGCCACTCAGACGCACCATCATCACCTTCGACGGCCCTCCCGAAACGGACCTCTCACGTTGGCCCTTCGCGAAGACCGTCGGCGACGAGCTCTACTTCGCTCCGGAGAGCGGCCGATTGTTCGCTTCGCCGATGGATGAGGTTCCATCCGAGCCGTGCGATGCTCAGCCCGATGAATATGAAGTCGCTCTTGCGGCGCACCGCGTGGAGCAATGGACATCGCTCAAGGTGGAGCGGATCCACAGCCGCTGGTCGGGCTTGCGTACCTTCGCGCCAGACCGGCACCTGGTCGCTGGCTTCGATGATGGCGTCGAGGGGTTCTTCTGGCTCGCGGGGCAGGGCGGGTTCGGCCTCCAGACCTCGCCGATCATGGCGGCTATCGTTGAGTCCCTGATCGCAGGCACGCCGTGGCCGATCGAAGCTGTAAAGTCCGAAGCTCTAGGCCCCGCCCGCTTCCGGTAGGCGCATCACGTCGATCCAACCATCGGCCACAAGTTCGAACAGACGCGACGGCGTCACGCGCACCGAAGTGTTGAGTGAACCGCCCGCTGGATAGACCGTCTCGAACGGCTTCAAAGATATGTCGAGATAGACGGGAAGGGCCGTAGCCAGCCCAAAGGGACACACGCCGCCGACCGGATGACCGGTCAGCGCGAAGGTTTCGTCCGCGCCAAGCATTCGTGGACGCGCTCCGAACTCCGCTTTGCTTTTTTGATTGTCGAGGCGTGCGTCGCCGCGCGCGACGACCAGGACGGTTCTTTCTCCCACGCGGACGGCCAGCGTCTTCGCGATACGACCGGGCTCGACGTTCAGTGCCACGGCCGCAGTGTCGACGGTGGCCGTGCTCAACTCGGTTTCGATAATGGACAGATCGGGCGCGTGATTGGCTAGCCACGCTTGAACCGATTCAGCGCTCATTCGCCTACCACGTGGAGGACGATCTCGCGCGTGGATGGCGCATGTCGATGTTCGAACAGATAGATGCCCTGCCATGTGCCAAGCAGCATCCGGCCATCACCGATGGGGATAGACAAATGGGTCTGGGTCAGTGCTGCGCGAAGATGGGCCGGCATGTCGTCTGGGCCTTCGTCATTATGCTCGTACAGCGACGAACCCTCCGGAGCGATGCGATTGAAGTAGGCCTCTACGTCCCGGCGGGCGGCAGGCGCTGCATTCTCCTGGATCAGCAACGAGGCCGACGTGTGCCGGCAGAATAGGGTGAGAAGGCCCGAAGATACGTCCTGACTTGCAAGCCAGCCAGCGACGTCGCTGGTGATCTCATAAAGACCTTGGTGCTGCGCAGTGACGTTTAGCCGACCGCTCGATTGTCGAAGCATTCTTGAGCCCTAGGCGAGGCGGAAATCGGGCGCCAGCGGTCGAAACGGTTAAGATTCGCGAATCGGACCACGCGCGATTCGATATCGCGGACCGGGGGACGAAATTTCACAATTGCTGTCACTCGGTCGGCCGTTCAGTTGCTCAAGAATTCAAATGCTCCGGACGCACGAAAGCGCCCGGTGTTAAACGGGCGCTGTGCCAAGTTATTGTAATCAATTCGGAAACGGCCGTTCGGAAACGGCCGTTGCGTCAGCCCTGGCTACCGCCGTTGCCTACGCCGGAACCGAGAAGCCAGTTCCAAAAGCTCCATTTGGTTTGCGCGACCTTCTTCATAACAACCCCTGTCGTTCACACTGCGATTCGGCAGCTGACAGGGACGTTAACCCTAACGAATTTGGTTAGCAACAAATTAACCAATTTGACCGCGAACTCGTTACTTGCCCGCATCGAAGCGGGTGAAGTCATCTTTCTCGGTGAGTGAGTTTAGGTCAGGCGACGCTTGCGCGGCGTGTGGAGGTAAGCCGCTTCATCAGGCTTTCGAGGCTCATTGGGCGGCCGATGACGTAGCCCTGAGCCACGTCGCAGTTCATATCGACGAGTGCATCGAGAACCGCCTGTTGCTCGACACCTTCCGCCACAACCTTGCGATCGAGCGAGTGGGCAAGACCGATCGTCGACTGGACCATCACGAGATCGCTCCGATTATCGAGCATGCCTTTGACGAAGCTCTGATCGATCTTGATCTCGCTTGCCGGGATTTTCTTGAGATAATCGAGCGTCGACAGGCCGGTCCCATAGTCGTCGATGGAAATGTTGACGCCGATGTCGCGAAGTGCGGCGAGCATATCAAAGCCCGAACCGCTGCCTGCCAAAGCTGCGGTCTCCGTCAGTTCGAGGGTCAGCAGATGCGCCGGCAATCCGTTGCGTGCGAGCATGGCGCGGAGCCGAAGGACGAACCCCTTGTCGCCAAGTAGGCGCGCGGACAGATTGACGGCGATCCCAAACGGTCCCTGCTTGCGATTGACCGTGGCGGCGGCCGAGACGGCCTGCTCCAAAACGAAGTCCGTGAGCTTGCCGATGCGGTCATGCTGCTCCGCCGCAGCGATGAATTCCGACGCGGCAATCGGCCCCTTCTCAGGGTGGGTCCAGCGCGCAAGAGCTTCCGCGCCAATGATCTGGCGGGACTTCAGATCGAGCTTCGGCTGATAGGCGACCCAGACCTCGCCTTTGTCGACTGCACTGTCGAGCTGGCTCAGCATCGACAGTTTCCAGCCCGCATCTTCGAGCGTCTCCGGATCGTGGTACTTCCACTTGAGCCCGGCGTGAGCAGCTTCTTCGGCCGCGACAAGTGCACTCGCGAGGCGATTGGCAAGGGAGCGGCCGCTGCCAATCTCGACGCCAAAGCTGATGGGCAGGTCGATCGGTTGACCATCCACTCGGGCCGGGTTCCGGAAGAGCGAATAGAGCGCCTCTACGTGATTGCCGACGGGCTGGCTTGAGTCCTCGAACCAGGCGAAGATCCCGCCGTCACCCTCGTAGAGCGTACGATTGGCAGCGCCGACCCGAAGGCGCGAGACGATTTGATCGACCAACTGCCGCTCCTGGTCGGCGGGCAGGGTGGCTACGATCTCGGCATAATTCAGAATTCGCGCAGCGATGAGCGCCTGATCCTGGCCCATCTTGTTCGCCCGAAGAGCGCTGAGATTTGGAAGGCCCGAGACCGTATTTACCAGGCCGCGTTGCCGCCAGCGCCGCCCGGCCAGAACGGTGGAAACGATCATCACCGCGAAAAGAGCGGGCGTTACGTCGGCGTAGATCAGGTTCATCTCCAGGCCGACGGGACCTAGGGTCAGGAGCAAGGCGGCCGCGCCGAGGATGAAGCTCACTTGGCCTGCCGATTTGCGCTTCGTCGCGAGCCAACAGGCGCCCAATCCCAAGAGGAGCGCAGGAAACCACCCCAAGTAGCGAGGGGTACCGGATTTCAGTGTTTCGGCACCGAGGATGTGAACGTAGGCGCCAGGCATCTTACCCCAGCCCGGGATGAAATATTGATCGCCGATGCCGTCGGATGCAGTACCGATAACGACATCCTTTCCTTTGAGCATCCGGGGATTGAACCGGCCGGCAAGCACGTCCACCGCCGCGACGACAGGTACGGTCGACGGATCGACAGAATAATCCAGGATGAAGGTCTGCCCTGGCTTAGGGGCCGCGTTTGCGAGCTTGCCGGCGAACGATGGAACCTGGTTGGATCCGACCTTCCTTGAATAATCGATGCGCCAGACCGCGTTCTGATAATTGTAGGCGAAATTGATCAGTCCGAGCTTCGCGTGCCGACTAAAGATGATTGGAGGTAGCAAGTCAGGGTTCGAGACACTGCCAGTGACCGATCGGGCACTGACCGCAAGGGTAACGTTGCGTGCCTTTTCGATTGAACTGACCAACAGATCGTCGTCCGTTCGCTCACTGCGGCCATGAATGATGATGTCGAGGAAGGTCCGCTTAACCCCGGTTTGGCTCAGCCGATCGATCAGCTCGGCATGCTTTCGCCGCGGCCATGGCCAACGTCCGATCTCGCGCAAGGATCGATCATCGACAGCGACGAAGACGATGTCTCCGCTCGCCTTGTGCGAATGAACCTTGTTGCGGGCGACACGGAGCATGTCCTCGGGCACCTCGCCGAGCTGGATCAGCCCAAAGACGAATGCAGCCACTGCCGTCCACAGCAGAAGCTTCCATCCGGCTTGCTCACCCTTCTGTGCCTTGCGCCAGGCCACCGAGCAGATTTCCTCCAAAATCTATCCTCGGCATGTGCCGCAGAAAGGTTATCAAATCGGAAACCGTGACTCGTTTAACGACCGTTCCGAGGGCGGTTGTTTGCCTCTGTCCTATCGACCGCGAATTGTGCATGGTCGCGGCCGGATGACCTGCAACGTTTCGCACCGAACCATGCAATTCACTTCAATAACCGTTCGCGCGGGCATCCCCGTGCGTGCGTGTCAGTGCGAACATTGGGAACATTCGAGTTTCTAAGGGGCGCCGATGGACTTCATTTCGATCCTCTCGATCTTCGTACTGGCCTGCTTCGTAGGTTATTTCGTCGTCTGGTCGGTCACTCCGGCGCTGCACACGCCGCTGATGAGCGTGACGAATGCAATCTCTTCCGTGATCGTGGTCGGTGCTCTCATCGCCGCTGCCTCGACGGGCAGCGCATCGGCCAAGTGGCTGGGGCTCGTCGCTGTGGCGCTCGCGAGCGTGAACATCTTCGGCGGCTTCGCCGTCACCCAGCGGATGCTCGCGATGTACAAGAAGAAGGAGCGCTAGGGGTGGAGGCGCATGTCACGCCCAGCTGGGTGCTTCTCGCTTATCTCGTCTCCGGTATCTGCTTCATCCTTGCACTGAGAGGATTGTCGAGCCCGGTGAGCAGTCGCCGCGGCAACATGGCCGGGATGATCGGCATGACGATCGCCGTCGTGACGACATTGGCAATTCACGAGATCGCCTCACTTCCCGAGATTATCGGAGCCGTTGCGATCGGGGGCGGCGTCGGCCTTGTCACTGCGCGCAAGATCCAGATGACGGCCATGCCCCAGCTGGTTGCCGCCTTTCACAGTCTCGTCGGCATGGCGGCAGTGCTCGTCGGCGCGGCGGCTTACCTCAACCCTGAGGCGTTCGGCATTGCCGTTCGCATCACTCCGATAGCCAGTCCGTCAATCATCAGTATCCTGCCCGTCAGCCGGATCGAAATGGGCCTCGGCGTTGCGATCGGCGCAATCACATTCTCGGGGTCGGTGATCGCCTTCCTCAAGCTCAACGGAAACATGTCGGGCAAGCCGATCCTTCTTCCGGCCCGTCACGTCATCAATCTGGGAACGCTGGTCGCGATCCTCGGACTCATCGCTTACTTCACTCAGGATCAAGACCCGTGGGTCTTCTTCACGGTCATGGGCCTGAGCTTCGCCATTGGTTTCCTGCTGATCATCCCGATTGGCGGGGCGGACATGCCGGTCGTCATCTCGATGCTGAACAGCTATTCGGGCTGGGCCGCGGCAGCGATGGGCTTCACGCTGCACAACAGCGCAATGATCATCACGGGCGCACTGGTCGGAAGCTCCGGCGCGATCCTCAGCTACATCATGTGCCGGGCGATGAACCGCAGCTTCATCTCGGTCATTGCCGGCGGCTTTGGCGGCGACGCCGCGGCTGGTGCCGGCGGTGAAGTTATCGACCGGCCGTACAAGCGCGGGTCGGCGGAGGATGCGGCGTTCCTCATGAGCCAGGCCGACCAGGTTATCATTGTACCCGGCTACGGAATGGCCGTCAGCCAAGCGCAGCATGCGCTCCGCGAGATGGCGGATCTACTCAAGGAACATGGCGTCCGGGTGAAATATGCGATTCACCCGGTCGCGGGCCGAATGCCCGGGCACATGAACGTGCTGCTGGCGGAGGCCAACGTGCCCTATGACGAGGTCTTCGAACTGGAAGACATCAACAGCGAGTTCGCTCAGACCGACGTCGCCTTCGTCATCGGTGCGAACGACGTGACCAACCCCGCCGCGAAGACCGACAAAAGCTCGCCGATCTACGGCATGCCCGTTCTCGACGTGGAAAAGGCACGCACGGTGCTGTTCGTAAAGCGTTCGATGGGCGGCGTCGGCTATGCCGGCGTCGACAACGAGCTCTTCTACCGCGACAATACGATGATGCTTCTCGCCGACGCCAAGAAGATGGTCGAGGAGATCGTGAAGAACATTGGGTGATGCGCAAGATCAACGGCTCGGCGCAAACTTGATTCAATTCGCGTAAAATCAGCCGTTTAGGTCTTGCCAACTTGGCAGCTTGCAAGAAAGATTTGCCGCGGGAGCCAGGTGTCGCGTCTGCTCCGTTCACGACAGTGCGAGAGTGGGGAAGGGGTAGGCGGCTTGCGCAAGCTGGGCATTATTGGCGGGACGACTTGGTCGTCCACCGCGCTTTATTATGATCACATCAATCGTTGCGTCGCCCAGAGCCTGGGTGGTCTTCATAGCGCACGCCTGATCATCGAAAGCATCGACTTCGAAGATTATGCTGCTTTTCATCGGGCCAATGACCTCGCTGGCGGCAATGCGATGATCGTCGAGTCCGCCAAGCGCCTGAAGGCGGCCGGTGCTGAAGGCCTTGTGCTCGCATCGAACACAATGCACTGCGCTCATGCCGAAGTTACGATGGCGACGGGCCTCCCAATTATCGATATCCGCGAGGTGACTGCCGATAGGCTGACGGCCGACCGGCGAACGCGGATCGCTTTGCTTGGCACTCGATTCACGATGACGGAGCCCTTTGCGCGCGAGCCATACGAGCAGCGCGGAATTGTTGTTCACGAGCTGGCCGCCGAGTGGCGGACCGAGATCGATCGGATCATCTATGAGGAGCTGGCGGTCGGCCGCGTCGTGCGCGACAGTCAGCGCAAGCTCAAAACTCTGGTCACCGACCTCGCGAAGCAGAAGGTGCAGGCTGTCGTCCTCGGCTGCACCGAGCTGGTTCTCGCTGTCGACGTGCGCGCAAACATCCTGCCGGTCTACGACACGACCGCGATCCACGCTCGGGCCTGCGTCGACTGGATGCTCGCAGAGCAGGAAGAAGCGCGGGCCGCCGCCTAAGTTGCGGCTGATGGCAAGCGTGGTACGCTGCTCCCCGTAAAAGGGGGTGCTGCATGAGAAAGTTTGCAGGGTTCCTAAGCGCCTTGGTGCTCGTGCCGATCGCGGCAGTCGGACAGGTTCCGGACCGGCCTCATGCGGATCATCATGGAATGTCCGGCGACCGGCTCGGCGAGATCGCATTTCGAAACAGCGGGAGTGCGGCAGCGCAGGCACCGTTCCTTCGCGGCGTTAAGCTGCTCCACAACTTCCAGTACGACGATGCGATAGAGTCCTTCCAGCAAGCTCAGAAGGCCGATCCCGATTTCGCCTTGGCTTATTGGGGCGAGGCGATGGCGCACAACTATACATTGTGGGCCGAGCAGCAGACGGACGACGCCCGCAAGGCGATGGCGAAGCTTGGTCCGAGTCCCGAGGCGCGGGCTGCCAAGGCGAAGACAGCGCGCGAGAAAATGTGGCTCGCCGCGGTGGAGGCGCTCTACGGATCAGGCACCAAGTTCGAGCGTGACGAAGCCTACGCGGACAAGATGGACGCGCTTTTTGCGGCCTATCCGGACGACGTGGAGGCGCGGGTGTTCGACGCGCTGGCGACGATGGGTCGTTCCCACGGAACCCGCGACAGCAAGGCGTATCTCCGTGCGGCAGCTATGCTGGAGCCTATCTTCAGGGCTAACCCTAATCACCCGGGCGCCGTTCATTACCTGATCCATGCCTATGATGAACCGGCTTATGCCGAGCGCGGGCTTCCCATGGCGAGGGTCTACAATAAGGTCGCGCCGGACTCCGCCCACGCCCAGCATATGACATCGCACATCTTCCTTGCTCTGGGCATGTGGCCAGAAACCGAGGAAGCAAACCTTGCTGCGATGGCAGTCATGAATGGACACCACGCGATGGAGGGATCAGCTGAGCATTGCGGCCACGGCGCGATGTGGCTGGTCTACGCGAAGCTTCAGCAGGGAAAGGACGTCACTTCTGAGGTGGAAGCGTGCCGTGCTGAGGCCGAAGACAAGTTGAAGGCCAATGACTTGCCCGTCGTCGGCTTCCCCGAAGGCGCCGCGGCGAGTTGGGCGGACATGGCAGTACGAACCGGTATCGAGTCCGGAAAGTGGCTGCCGGCGATGGATCTGCCAGCAGGCAAAATGACCTTTGCGCGCTTCACCGAAGACTACGGCCGAGTACTTGCCGCACGCCGCAATGCCGCTGAAGTGCAAGCGGCTCTTGCTGCGCTCAGGGCTGATCGGGGAATTCTCGCTGGGAACTTTGGGAGGGAATTCCCCGACGATAACCAAACGATGCCGTGGATCGATCGGGCAGTGGCGCAAAGCGAAGCAATTGCAGCGCTGGCGAGCGGGCACTCCGCCGAAGGTCTGGTCTTGTTACGCAAGGCGGCAGAAGCGGAGGCGGCCCTCGCGCCGCCGTTCGGACCGCCGGTGCTACAGAAGCCAAGCTATGAGTTGCTTGGTGATGAGTTGCTGGCGCTGGGCCGCAAGGCAGAGGCGGCCGAAGCCTACAGGAAAGCGCTCGCAGCTGCGCCGAATCGTCGACTGTCCGTTGCCGGACTGAAGGCAGCGAGCACGCCTTAAGCCTCGCAACAGGCGGACGGAATCACTAGGTCGGGAGGATGGATCGCACTCCCGCAGACCGTCCCGATCATCCTGGAGCATCGGAGCGCTTCAACGAGGAGCAGGCGACCTATGCAGTGCGCGGCGCGGATCAGCCCGATCTGGAAAAGGGTGTCGCCGCAATCCGCCAAGTTCTGAAGACGCTCCCGGTCCGGCCGGGCGTCTACCGAATGCAGGACGCGCGCGGCGACGTGCTTTATGTGGGCAAGGCGCGGGCGCTGAAGAACCGCGTCACCAACTACACCCAGGTGGCGCGGCTTCCGAAGCGGCTTCAGCGCATGGTCGCGCAGACGCGATCGATGACGATCGTCACGACCCGGACGGAAGCGGAGGCGCTGTTGCTCGAAGCGCAACTGATCAAGCGCTTCAGGCCAGCCTACAACGTTCTCTTACGCGACGACAAAAGCTTCCCATTCATTCTGCTTCGGGAGGATCACGCCTTTCCGCGGGTCCAGAAGCATCGCGGTGCGCGCCGCGTGAAAGGCCAATATTTTGGGCCTTTCGCCAGCGCAGGCTCCGTAACCCGTACACTGAATGCGCTGCAGAAGCTGTTCCTTCTCCGGAGCTGCTCGGACAGCTATTTCGAGAACCGGTCGCGGCCATGCCTGCTCTACCAGATCAAGCGATGCTCAGCGCCGTGCGTCGGCCGGATCAGCGAGGCGGATTACGCCGAGCTCGTCAACGATGCTCAGGCGTTCCTCGCCGGCAAGTCATCTGGCGTGCAGGCGCGCCTATCGAAGCACATGGCCGACGCGGCCGAAAAACAGGATTATGAGCTGGCAGCCGTGTACCGCGATCGACTCCGCGCGCTGACCTACATTCAAGGATCGCAGACGGTGCATGCTGAGGGTCTGGGCGATGCCGACGTGTTCGCACTCGCCTGTAAGGCCGGTACGATGTCGATCCAGGGCTTCTTCATTCGAGGCGGTCAGAACTGGGGCCACCGCGCCTTCTTTCCAGCTCACACAAGCGACGTGCCGGAAGCGGAGGTGCTATCGAGCTTCCTGGTTCAATTCTACGAAGACATGCCGCCTCCACGCCGCATCCTCGTCGACCGCGAGCTGGCAGACACGGAAGTGCTGGAGGAAGCCCTGTCCGAACGCGCCGCCCGCCGCGTCGCCGTCGAAGTCCCGAAGCGCGGCGATCGGCGGAAGCTGCTTGAGCAGGCGCGTCGCAATGCCGAAGAGGCGCTTGACCGCCGGCTCGCCGAGACGACGACGCAGGGCAAGATTCTGCGCGAGCTTGCTGAGACGTTCGAGCTGACCGACGTGCCGAAACGCATCGAGGTTTACGATAACAGCCACATCATGGGCACGAATGCTACGGGCGCGATGATCGTCGCTGGACCCGAAGGTTTTCGGAAGAACAGCTACCGCAAGTTCAACATCAAGCGGCCGGAGACCAACCCCGGCGATGATTTTGCGATGATGCGCGAGGTGCTCGAGCGCCGCTTCGCTCGGCTCGAAAAGGACGACCCCGATCGCCAGAGCGGCGAATGGCCCGACCTGATTCTGATCGACGGCGGTAAGGGTCAGCTCTCCGCTGTCTGCGAAGTCATGGAGGATGCCGGCATTCACGACGTGCCGGTCGTAGGCGTTGCCAAGGGTCCTCATCATGGGCGCGAAGGCCGCGAGGTCTTTCATTTCCCCGGTGGCAGGGAGATTACCCTTCCGCCGAACTCGGCGTTGCTTTTCTATCTCCAACGGCTCCGGGATGAAGCGCACCGCTTTGCCATCGGTACGCACAGGGCGAAGCGGGCGAAGAGCCTGACGAGTTCGACGCTCGATGATGTGCCCGGCATCGGTCCAAGCCGGAAGCGCGCATTGCTGATGCACTTTGGAACGGCGCGGGCGGTCAAGGGCGCTGCCCTTGAAGATCTGGAACGAGCGCCAGGCATCAGCCGAACCATGGCTCGCCAGCTCTACGATTACTTCCACCCGGCCGGATGAGCCGGTGAATATCGATACGGCCGCCATCGTTTGCGCTCTTCGCGAGCATGCCGAGCATGGAGCGGTTGTCCGGCTGATGACGCCGAGGGACGGGCTGCAGGCCGCATATGTGCGGGGTGCCCGCGGGCGGCGCATGCGCCCTGTGTTGGTGCCGGGCAATCTGGTGCAGGCGCGGCTCAGAGCACGGAATGATGAGCAGCTGGCGCATGCTGAGATCGAACTCGTGCAAAGCCGGGCACCACTCCTGTCCGAGCCGCTTCCGGCTGCCGCGATGGAATGGGTTACCGCACTGACTGCGACGGCGCTTCCGGAGGCACAGCCCTACGAGCGCCTCTATAATGCGCTCGACGCCCTTCTCGCAGTGATCGAAGCGGCTCCATCCGCACTCGGCTGGGCCGGACCCTTGGCCCGCTTCGAATTGCTCCTGCTTGCCGAGCTTGGTTTCGGCCTGGACCTTGAGCGCTGCGCGGTGAGCGGATCGAACGACGATCTTGTCGCGGTCAGCCCGCGGTCCGGAAGAGCCGTAAGCGCCGCAGAGGCTGAGCCATATTCTGATAGACTGCTCGCGCTTCCCACCTTCTTGCGCTCGGGCGGGCACGCCTCCTGGCCCGAAATCGAGCAGGGCCTGAAGCTGACGGGGCATTTCCTCCATCGGGACATTTTGACTGGTAAGTCAGCAGCTCTGGGCGAAGCGCGTTCGCGTCTCGTCGATCGACTACTTCGTGCCCGGGGACCTATCTAAGCCGTTGTCTGAACTGCGGTCCTGTTTTAGCTCATTGCTGTGACCAGTCTCGACACGCTCGCAATGCTCTTCCCGAATGTTGCGACGACTCGCGGCATCACGGTTCGAGTCGCGGTCAGCTATCTCGCTGAACAGTCAGATCCGTCGATCAATCGCTGGTTCTGGTCCTATCACGTTCGCATCGAGAACGGGTCCGACAAGTCGGTCCAGCTGCTTTCGCGGAGTTGGACGATTACCGATGGCCGCGGAACGGTGCATGAGGTCCAGGGTGAGGGCGTGGTCGGTGAAATGCCGCTCATCCCGCCGGATGGAAGCTTCGATTATGTCTCCGGCTGTCCGCTCGACACGCCGAATGGATCGATGAGCGGAAGCTATCACATGGTCGATGAGGACGGAGAATCACTCGACGCGTCGATTCCGAAGTTCGCTTTGCTTGCGCCGATCAACTGAACCGAATACCGATTGAAACTATACCCGTTTCAGAATGTTGTCTGCCAATAGTCCCTAGGGGGATTTGGCGCCGTATCGACGAGGGAGACTGGTATGGTGGCGCAAGTGTTCGCGAAATCCATGGTTGGAATGCTTCTGCTCGCAACGCCTGTTGCGGCTCTGGCGCAATGGGCTCCGGGCTCAGAAATTGTCGGTCAATCCGTGCAGGTCGAGACGGCCGGGGTCACGAATACCGTTTATTTCGATGCCGGTGGAGCAGCACGCATCCAGACTCCCGCGGGCAAGATCGTTCCTGGGACGTGGAATGCGGCCAATGGGCAGCTTTGCCTGTCGGCCGGCGGCCCGCAGGAATGTTGGCCATACGCCCGGCCGTTTCAGGCTGGCCAGCAGCTCACACTGACGAGTAGCTGCAATGCAGCGTCCCGCTGGACTGCGCTGGGTACGAACCAAGCGCCGCCCGTGCAGCAGGGCGCCGGCGAGCGCGGCTAGCGCAACTCTCGCGAATCGAGGCGACAGCGGCGAAACTCCGCCGCTCTCGAACAAGCGAATACAAGAACGCCCGCGAGCCGAGGTTCGCGGGCGTTTCTCTAATAAATGAAGTCTGGCCGAGTCCTACGGGCTGACCGGCTCCGGCGGAGTGGGCAAGTCGATGTGACCGTTCTCGTCATTTAGAATGACTGCGACGGCAGCAGCGATGGCTGCCAGCCCGAGCAAGAGCGGAAAGACACCGATCCCAGAACCAGCAGCAACGGCCGCCGGCGCGAGGGGCGGTGGAGCAGTCTCCGCAACAGGAGGTGGCGGGGTGTCGACGACCGGCAGGACGCAACCCGTACCGGGTGCTTGGCCGGCTGCAACAGTAGCAGCACTGGCGGCAGCCGCGGCGGAAGAACCGGCGCAGATTGCGGCCGCAGAGTCCGCCGTTCCAAAGATGCTGACGATTGCAAAGGGGTCCACAGTCTGCTGAGCCGCTACCGGCGCCGCGCTCGCAACCGAGCTCCCGAGCATGGCAACAGCCGCAAATGCTGCGGAATATTTATTTAAGGGACTTGGGGCGCGCATGCCCACCTCCTCGCGACACAATATTCGCTTTGGTGCGTCTTTGCACCGGAAAGCGTGAAACGCAAGTTACTGGCCACCGTTTCATCGCCCTGAACGATCTTTTCGGCCGCTAGTTGCAAGACAGCCATAACCGTTTGACGTCACAGATGTTTTGCGGCGGTGAATTTGAGCTGGTGGAAGCCTCAACCCGCAGCATCGGATATTGTTATCGACGGGCTGATAGTCGGTGCGGGACGGGCCGCATCACGACGGCGATTGCTGGTTCCGAGACGGTTCCAGCGGCCAGATTCATCCACTATGGAGCGTTTTGCTCCATTCTGGAGTTACCCTGTTGCTAGGGCGTCACGCCTCAGTTGATGCCTGAGGCCCGTCACTTCCGCGGTGGAAGTGGTTGGCGGCGACGAGTGCGAGGTGGGATCGTGAAAAGCCGGGGCTCCGTCATGCGCAGTGCGAAGCTCTTGGGCCCGCAGGGTCATCGGGCATATGCTGTCGGTGACATACACGGTCGCCTCGATCTGCTTGATGAAATTCTGGACAGGATCGAGAGAGATAATGCCCGGCGGAAGGCGGCTACGGTTTCCTTGGTCTTTCTCGGCGACTTGATCGACCGGGGCCCGCAATCGGCGGGGGTAGTTGACCGATTGAGGACGTACCGACCGGACTTTGCAGAACCACTCTTCCTGATGGGCAACCATGAGGAGGTTCTCCTCAGGATCGTTGCCGGCGAGATGGAAGTCCTTCCTGATTGGCTGAGGTTCGGCGGAGCAGAATGCGCACGAAGTTACGGCGTCGATCCGAACGAACTAGAAAGCAGCGATCCTGCGTCAGCTCTCCGGCTCCTTCGACGAGCGATTCCGAAAGAGCATCTGAAGTTTCTTGCCGGGTTTGCGGACACCGCATCCTTTGGCGGATACCTTTTCGTCCACGCAGGCATTCGTCCCGGCGTTTCGATCGAGCAGCAGTCCGCTCAGGACCTTCGCTGGATTCGAGGCGCCTTCCTCGACGATGATACTGATCACGGATGCGTCGTGGTGCATGGTCATACGATCAGCGCGGATGTCGACGAACGACCCAATCGGGTTGGGCTGGACACCGGTGCCTGCTGGACAGGCGTGCTGACGGCAATGGGTTTAGAGGGCAGTGAACGATGGTTTCTGCAAACAGCCGGATCGTCGCAACAAGCTTCTGCAATTGCTCGCGTTGCCAATGTTCCAGCCGCTTAATAAGGGTGCGCGCTTGCCTGAGAAACTTGCCTTGAACCTCGCATTGTTCAATCCGCCGCCGGCCCCGGCGGTCCGCATCTCACTGTCAGCTCTAGCGCTGCTTGCGCTTGCCGCGTGCAGTTCTTCGAGGGGCGGGCCGATCGCCTATGACGATGCGGGAACTTTTCGTGCCCCTGACAAGCCGCAGATCGCGACCCTTGAGTCCGGATACCGGATTGCGCCCATGGATACGGTCTCGGTGAAGGTTTTCCGCATGCCGGACCTTAGCGGCGACTATCAGGTCGACCTGACGGGGCAAATTTCCATGCCGCTCATCGGCGAAGTGCGTGCGGTCGACATGACGACAGCGCAGCTCGACGACGCGCTGACGCAGAAGTTTGGTGCAAAATACCTTGAAAACCCGGACATCAGCGTTGGGATCAAGGAATCGGCGCGTCGGAGCATCACGGTGGATGGTGCGGTGAAGAGCGCCGGAGCCTTCCCAGCGGTGGGCGACCTTAGCCTAATGCAGGCAGTGGCGCTTGCAGGTGGCGTCAGCGAAGAAGCAAATGCTCACCGGGTTGCTGTCTTCCGGACGATCGACGGCAAGCGGCAGGCTGCTGCCTTCGACCTGGCCAGCATACGGCACGGTCAGAGTCCGGACCCGAAAATCTATGCAGGCGATATCATCGTCGTGGATGGGGATGGCGTGAAGGCGGCATACCGTCAGATATTGAGCAGTTTCCCAATCCTGTCTGTGTTCCAGCCATTCTGATGCGTTGGCAGGCATGACGGGCGGGCACGTGGATCGAGAGGGCTTTTGAACAGGGACATTTCACTGCGCGACGACAACCCTGGATGGCAGGTCGGACCGCATCTGGGCACCGGGCTGCCGAGCGCGCAGCCTGCGCCCCATCCTCAGATCGACATTCCCCGTTTTCTGCGCATCCTCAACGAGTGGCGGTGGCTCATCCTTGGCGCTGCGCTGCTCGGCCTGTTCCTGGGGGTTCTCGCCACCTTACTGACGACGCCGCTTTACCGTGCCGACGTAACCCTGGAGGTCAATCCGCCACGCGTCGAGATCATGGACGATGACAAGAACCCCGACCGTTCTAGCCAGGTCACAAACTACGACTTCATTGCCACCCAGGTTGGGCTGCTTAAGAGCGATAGTCTCGCGCAGAGGGTCGCCGAGGACCTTAATCTCGCGGCCAACCCAAAGTTCGCCGACCTCAGTGCTACTCCGGCGGACCGGCTGCGCCAGGCATCGCGAAATGTCGCCAGCAACCTTTCCGTCGACATGCCCGAAGAAGGGCAGCTCGTGCAGTTCACCTATGTTTCCGATTCCCCGCAACTCGCTGCGGGAATCGCGAACGCCTATGCGGACTCGTTCATCAACTCGACGCTGCAACGCCGCTACGATTCATCGTCCTATGCGCGCAGCTTCCTGCAGCGCCAGATCAACAAGACGCGCGGCGATCTCGAACGCTCGGAGCGGCAGCTCGTCGCCTATGCGCAATCAGAAGGCATCATCAACACAAGCTCGGGCGAAGATGGCAAGCCGGCGTCTGACGCAGGATCGCTCCAGGGTCAGTCGCTGGTTCAGCTCAACGATGCCCTGGCGCAGGCGACAGCCCGCCGGGTTGCGGCGGAGGGCGCCTATCGTGCGGCGATTGCGAGCGGACCCACGACGGAGGTCACGGCAAGCACCAGTGCAATGCGGCAGGGCCGGGCGGCGCTGGAGGCGCAATACCAGGAGAAACGCACGCTGATGAAGCCGGATCATCCGGAAATGGTCAGCCTGCGCTCCCAGATTGCCGAGCTCGATCGTCAGATCGCATCCGAAACTTCCACCGCGTCGGGCAGCCGCCTCAACGGGCTCCGTGCGGAGTATCAGGCTGCGCTGACGGCGGAGCGCGGCCTGCAGGGCCGCGTATCCGGCTTGAAGGGTCAGGTGCTCGACCTGCGCGGACGCAGCATCCAGTACAACATTTTCCAGCGAGAAGTGGATACCAACCGGGCACTCTACGATGCACTCCTTCAGCGCTACAAGGAGATCGGCGTCGCGGGTGGCATCGGAGCCGCCCCTGTTTCGATCGTTGATCGGGCCGATGTGCCGGCGGGCCCGTTCAAGCCGAACCTTTTCTGGAATGTGCTGATCGGGCTCTTGCTGGGTGTGGTCGGCGGAGTGCTGGCGGCGCTAGGCCTGGAGTTCATCAACGACACCGTCAGAACGCGCGCCGACGTCCGGAACAAGCTGGGGCTGGCCTGCCTTGGCGCGATTCCGAAGCGGGCAAGAAAAGTGCCGCTCCTCGAAGAGCTGGAAGATCCGACATCCCCGACGTCGGAAGCTTACTCGACGGTTGCCACCTCATTGCGCTTTAGCACCGAACAGGGCGTGCCCAAGACGATGGTTGTGACGAGTGCTCGAGCAGCGGAGGGGAAGTCCTCGACCGCAGTTGCTCTCGCGCATAATTTCGCGCGGCTCGGCAAGTCGGTGCTGCTCATCGACGCCGACCTGCGGAAGCCGGCCTTCCGGTCCTTGTCCGACAGCAAGGGGCTGACCAAGTTGCTCACAAGCGAGGATCAGCTGGTCGATCACGTCACAGCTACGCAGTACGAGAAGCTTTGTCTGCTTGCATGCGGACCAGTGCCGCCGAACCCGGCCGACTTGCTCGCGAGCGGCCGCTTCCGCGCCATTATCCACGAGGCATCGAGCCAATTCGAAGTCGTCATTGTCGACGCTCCGCCCGTACTTGGCCTGGCCGACTCGCCGTTGATTGCATCGGTCTGCAGCGACGTCGTGCTGGTCGTTGAAAGCGGGAAGACGCGGACCGGGGCCGCGCTTGAGGCGCTCAACCGGCTCCGTGCGAGCGGCGCGTCAATTCTTGGGGCGACTTTGACGAAATCGACCGAGGAACGAAGCGCTTACGGTTACTCGTACAAATACAAATACGGCCAGTTGCGCGACCAGACCGAAGTCGTGTTGCTTGCGCACCAACCTGATGGAACCACTAGCTAGTCGCTCGCCCGAACGGTCTGCTCGACCCATTCCGAGTAGCCGAGAAGCAGCTTCTCGATCGGCCAGACGGCAATGCATGGCACTTCGTAACTGTGCAGCCCCGAAATTCGCGCGATGAGGGCATCAGCGGTTTCAGCAGTCGTCTTCAATATGGCCGGCGCTTCTTCGGCAGTCTCGATCGCTCCTTGCCAACGGTAAATGGACCGGCATGGCCCGAGGATGTTGATGCAAGCGGCCAGACCCTCCGCAACTACGGAGCGGCCGATGCGCTCCGCCTCATCAGCATTCGCGAAGACGCAATAGACTGAAACAATGCTCATGCGCTTCGCCTGCCATGGACGTGGGCTCCCCATACCGTCGCCGCGAGAAGCCCAGCCCCGACGGCCTGATGCAGGGCTGCCAGCCAGATTGCGACCCCACTCAGCACGGTAAAGATCCCGAGCAGGATCTGGGTACCAAACGCCGAATGGATCGCGATCGAAGCCGGGCGTCCGCCTGGGGCCGACCGAATTTTCCGCCCGAAAATTACGAGGACGGCCACGACGATCCACGCCCACCAGCGGTGGAAGAAATGGATCAGGTACGGGTCGTGGGTGAGTGCGAAGAGAGCGCCGTTCGACCAGTCCACGCCCTCCGGGAAGAAGCGACCCTGCATCGTTGGCCAGTCGTTCGCGACCTGGCCGGCATTCAAGCCTGCCACCCATGCACCGAAAAGGAGCTGAACGGCGAGAACGCAGAGCGCGCCGATCGCAGCGCTCCTCAAGCGCGCAGGGACATTCTCGCCCGTTCTGGCGAGTTGTCGAAGATCGAGCGCGACCCAGATCAAGGCGCTCATGATGGCGAAGGCGAGCAAAAGATGGGCCGACAGTCGGAAGTGACTGACGTCCGTTCGGTCCACGAGACCGGACATCACCATGTACCAGCCAAGCACGCCCTGCAGGCCGCCGAGGACGAGCAAGCCGACAAGCTTCCAACCATAGCCCTGTGGAATCGAGCGCCTGACTGCGAACCAGAGCAGGGGAAGCGCGAAGGCGACGCCGATCAGGCGGCCGATCAACCGGTGAACCCACTCCCAGAAGAAGATGAACTTGAATTGCCCGAGGTTCATTCCGGCCGGGCCGTTAATCTCCCGATATTCGGGAGTCCGTTGGTAAAGATCGAAGGCATGCTGCCAGTCGGCATGCGACAGCGGTGGGATGGCACCGGTTACCGGCTTCCACTCCGTGATCGAAAGGCCGCTTTCCGTCAGCCGGGTTATTCCGCCTACGACCACCATGAGGAAGACGAGCGCAGCGACGACGAGCAGCCAATTCGATATTGCGAGCGGCCGCTTGTGAGCGGGTAAAGTGCCGGCCGATGGGGATGAAGAAAGAACCGAGTCCATCGGGCGCCCATATGGCCTGCAGGCATTGCGCGACAAGGCATGGAACAATCGTCGCCATGTGATATTGTAACGTTACAACAGCAACGTTATATGCGGGCCCGACATGTCGCTTGCGCTGAGCACCTCCCGTCTTGATCGTATGGCGATGACGCTGTCCGGCTTGTGCCTCGTGCACTGCCTTGGAACAGCCGTGACGCTAGCGCTTTTGTCGGCAGCCGGGGGCATCCTCGGAAATCCTGTCATCCACGAAGTCGGGCTGACGCTCGCCATGTTCCTTGGCGCCATTGCGCTTGGCCGCGGCGTCCTCGAGCATGGCTTCTGGATGCCGATCGCGGTCGGCGGGACCGGCCTAGGCCTCATGGCGGTCGCGTTGAGCCTCCCGCATGACGGTACCGAGGCACTCTACACGGTGATCGGCGTCGGAATCCTGACGCTCGGGCATCAGCTCAACCGCATCGCTGCTGAATAGCCGTCAGCCCGCGCGCCTTGCGGGGTCCCGGACCGAGGTTTATCTCCGTCTTCATGGGCGCTCATAAGCACCACCTGCATCAAGGCGACTCGCTCCGCGATGCCGCTCGCGATCACCTGAAGAGCCGCGGCGAGCAATGGACCGACATGCGAGCCGCAGTCTTCGAAGCGCTCGCATCCTTCGATCGGCCTGCCAGCGCTTACGATATTGCCGAGGCCGTTTCGAAGAACCAGGACCGGCGCGTCGCGGCCAATAGCGTCTATCGGATCCTCGACCTGTTCGTCGGCGCCAACCTCGCGCGCCGTGTCGAAAGCGCGAATGCCTATGTGGCGAATGCCCATCCCGACTGCCTGCACGATTGCATCTTCCTGATCTGCGACAGCTGCGGACAGGCCGTGCACATCGACGATGATGCGCTCTCGGGCGGCGTTCGGAAGGCTGCTGCGAACGCTGGCTTCTCATCGGCGCGTCCAGTGATCGAAGTCCGCGGCACTTGCGGAGATTGCGCAGACCATTGAGCTCCTTCTGAGCAAATCCTGAGGAATCGCTGAAATCGCCCGGCAAATCCGGCATGTTGGTGACAGAGGCGTCGCTTCCGGATAAGTCCGCCGCCATGTCCGACCGGCCCGAAACTCCCTTGCTGGATAGCGTCCAGTACCCGCAAGACATCCGCAAGCTCTCCAAGGAGCAGCTTCCGCAGCTTGCCGATGAGTTGCGGCAGGAGGTCGTCTCGGCTGTCTCCGTCACGGGCGGCCATCTCGGCGCCGGGCTTGGCGTGGTCGAGCTGACGGTCGCAATTCACTATGTGTTCGATACTCCTAACGACAAGCTGATCTGGGACGTTGGCCACCAGGCCTATCCTCACAAGATCGTGACGGGACGCCGCGACCGAATCCGAACGCTTCGGCAGGGTGGCGGTCTTAGCGGGTTTACGCGGCGCGCTGAAAGCGAGTTCGATCCGTTCGGCGCTGCGCATAGCTCCACGTCGATCTCCGCGGCGCTCGGCTTTGCGATCGCCAACAAGCTCTCCGGTGCACCCGGCAAGGCCGTCGCGGTCATCGGCGACGGAGCGATGAGTGCCGGCATGGCCTACGAGGCGATGAACAACGCCGCGGCGGCAGGAAACCGGCTGATCGTGATCCTCAACGACAATGATATGTCGATCGCACCGCCGGTCGGTTCGCTACGCAATTCGCTCGCCCGGCTGGTCAGTTCAGGCAAATATCTGGCTCCTCGCCGGCTGGCTCAAAAGCTCGCTCGCGCGATGCCGGAGCCGCTTCACGTAGCGGCGCGGCGGATGGAGGAATTTGCTCGCGGCATGGTCGCCGGCGGCACGCTCTTCGACGAGCTCGGCTTTTATTACGTCGGCCCGGTGGATGGGCATGACGTACGCGCACTGGTCGAAGTGCTCGAGAACGTGCGCAAGGCCGAAGAGGGGCCGATGCTGGTCCACGTCGTCACCAAGAAGGGCAAGGGATATGCGCCGGCCGAGAACGCGGCCGACAAATATCATGGCGTGGTCAAGTTTGACGTCGTTTCGGGCGTTCAGGCCAAGGCGGCCCCGGGCGCGCCGAGTTACACTTCCGTCTTCGCCAAGGCCTTGATCGGCGAAGCCGAGCGTGACGAGAAAGTGGTCGGGATCACGGCCGCGATGCCGTCCGGCACGGGGCTCGACAAATTCGCTGAGAAATTCCCTGACCGCATGTTCGACGTAGGAATCGCCGAGCAGCATGCGGTGACCTTTGCGGCTGGGCTCGCCGCCGAAGGTTATCGGCCCTTCTGCGCGATCTATTCGACTTTCCTCCAGCGCGCCTACGATCAGGTCGTCCATGACGTTGCCATCCAGAACCTGCCTGTGAGGTTCGCCATGGACAGGGCAGGACTGGTCGGAGCGGACGGCGCGACCCACGCCGGCAGCTTCGACCTCGCTTATCTCTGCACCTTGCCGAACTTCGTGGTCATGGCGGCGGCGGACGAGGCGGAACTGGTCCACATGGTTCACACCATGGCGCTTCACGACAGCGGGCCGAGCGCAGTGCGTTACCCGCGGGGCGAAGGGCGCGGACTGCCGCTACCGAAAGTCCCTGAGCGGCTAGCAATCGGCAAGGGCCGGATCGTCCGTCAGGGAAGCAAGGTCGCGATCCTTTCGCTCGGAACGCGTCTCGCGGAGGCCGAGAAGGCGGCAGACCAGCTTGAAGCGAAGGGACTCTCGACGACCGTCGCTGACCTGCGCTTCGCCAAGCCGCTCGACGAAGAGCTGATCCGCAAGCTTCTGACGACCCACGAGGTTGCGGTCACGGTCGAGGAAGCCGCCATCGGCGGCCTCGGCGCACATGTGCTGACGCTGGCGAGCGACGAAGGCCTGCTCGACGCCGGCCTGAAGATCCGCACGATGCGGCTGCCCGATACCTTCCTGGACCACGATAGGCCCGAGAAGCAGTACGACGAGGCCGGCTTGAATGCGCCGCAGATCGTCGAGACGGTGCTCAGGGCGCTGCGAGTGAACAGCGCCGGCGTCGAAGAGGTGCGGGCGTAGCCAAGGTTCGTGCAGACCAGCTGCTGGTGAGCCGCGGGCTGGCCGAGAGCCGGTCCCGGGCGCAGGCGTTGATCATGGCCGGCGCGGTGTTCAGTGGGGAAAGGAAGCTTGCGAAGGCTGGGGAGATGCTGGCCGAGGATGCTGCGCTCGAGGTGCGTGGGAAGGATCATCCCTGGGTCTCGCGCGGAGGTATCAAGCTCGATCATGGCCTGACCCATTTCGGCTTGGATGTGACGGGCACGATCGGGCTGGACATCGGCAGCTCGACTGGAGGCTTCACGGACGTGCTGCTGAACCGTGGCGCGGCGAAGGTTTATGCCGTCGATGTTGGGACCAACCAACTCGCGTGGAAACTGCGGCAGGATCCGCGGGTGATCGTCGAAGAGCAAACAAACGCTCGCAACCTGGACGCGGCGATTATTCCGGAACAAGTCGACATCGTGGTTTGCGACGCGAGCTTCATATCGCTCGCGAAGGTGCTTGAAGCTCCGCTCAAACTCGCGAAAGCCGGCGCGAAGCTCGTTGCGTTGGTCAAACCGCAGTTCGAAGCGGGCCGCGAGGAAGTGGGGAAGGGCGGGGTCGTCAGGGACCCTTTAGTCCACGATCGCGTGTGCATACAGGCTAAAGACTGGGTTGAATCGCAAGGCTGGACGGTCCTTGGCGTGGCCCAAAGTCCCATCACCGGGCCTGAAGGCAATGTGGAGTTTCTGTTGGGAGCAGTGAAGAATGGCTGAAGCCGCGATGCAGACACGGGGATGGTGGAAGCTTGCGCTGCTCACAGTTCCGGCAATTCTTCTCGCCGGGTCCGCCAGCGGCTGGTTGTCCAACTCTGGCTACGAGAATGACTGGTTCGCTTCACTCCTGAAGCCGCCGTTCATGCCCCCCGGCTGGGCCTTCGGAGTGGCCTGGACGATATTGTACGTCCTGATGGGTCTGTCCGTGGCGATGATCCTGGCTACTCCCGAGACGCCCACGCGGCGGAGGGCTCTGATCCTCTTCTTCGTCCAGTTGCCTATCAATTTCGCCTGGTCGCCGGTCTTCTTCGGCGCTCACGACATCACACTCGGCAAGATCATGATCATCGTAATGCTGGTGATCGCCCTGGCGGCGGCGAGCCTCTTCCGCCGTATTCGCCCGATCGCCGGCTGGCTGCTCGTGCCCTATCTTCTTTGGCTGTGCTTTGCCTTTGCGCTGAACTCCAGCATCGACAGCCTCAACCCAGGGGCGGGAACGAGCCTGCTCGGCTGAGGTCGTTGGTCGAATAAATATGCTCAGCCGTATGAGGGTGGTATAACACCCGCCTGCTGAAAGGGGCGCGGGATGATTCGAACTCTCCCTGCGGTCGCGGTCGTGGCGCTTGGCGCTATGTCTCCGCTGAGCGCGGAACCGGCTAAGACGCAGCAATTTGATGCGGTGTCTCAGCCGGACCAGGTCGACAATGTGACGCAGGCGACCGACCTGCGCTTCCGCAAAGACGGTTACGACCGGATGACCGTCCCCGTTCGTGTCGCCGGACATGGGCCCTATCGGTTCCTTGTGGACACGGGTGCGGACAGGACCGCAATCTCGCGACAGCTTGCGCGCGAGCTGGGGCTGGTCACG
>Ga0207691_10000438_pt1 | contig 41444 bp, 56 predicted proteins | sample KBSM13metaG_FD_184327 | JGI IMG/M metagenome (GOLD analysis project Ga0207691, IMG submission 184327) | Miscanthus rhizosphere microbial communities from Kellogg Biological Station, Michigan, USA - KBS M1-3 metaG (SPAdes) (version 2) | ecosystem: Host-associated > Plants > Roots > Rhizosphere >...
TGGCCTCGCTGTTGCGACCGCTCGTCGGCGCCACGGTCATCAGAAAACTCAGAAAGGGCGTCGATGTCGTGAACCGATTGGGGCTTGAAATCCGCCAACGACCCGAGCGCGTGCTATTCGAGGCCACCGATCCTCCTTCCTTACCCGATGAGGATGTGGCGTTTTTGAAACAAGCCTTGGGTGGCAAGGGGCTTCCCTCTGTGAGCGGGCATTCGGGACATGCTACGCCATGACGACCTCGCGCAGCTTTGCCTTACTGTGCACGATCGGCGTCCTCTGCTTCATCAGCTACAACATGGTCAGGATGCCGGTCTTGGCTCTCTTTGCCGAATCCCTGGGCGCAAGTCCTGAGCGGATCGGAGTGATTGTGTCCGTCTCAACACTGACGGGGGTTTTTCTCAAACTTCCGTCCGGCGCCCTCTCGGATATCTACGGCCGCCGCATACTTCTTCGGATCGGCGTCATCGCCTTCGGAATCCCCCCGTTTTTCTATCCCTTTATCTCAGACCTGAACGTGCTGACGCTGCTTCGCCTCTTTCATGGATTGGCGACAGCGATCTTCGCGCCGAGCGCGCTCGCGACGGTTGCCGAGTTGTATCGGGAGCGCCGCGGCGCCGCACTGGGCACCTATACGGCCTGCACGCAATCAGGCGCTTTGCTGGGGCCGTTCATCGGAGGATATCTTGCCTTCGCTTACGGCTACTCGTCGGCGTTCCTCACCGCGGGACTGTTCGGCTGCGCGGCGATCGTGCTGTTCTACAGTCTGCATCTTTCGCCGCCTCCCCCGCGCCTGCATGACAAGGGCCTGGCCTCTGTGTGGTCGGAAATGTGGAGAGGCTTCAGCATTGTCGCCCGGAACCGTAAGGTCCTCGTCACCAGTTCGACTGATGCCGCCAAGATGATTGCCAACGGAGCCTTGATGGCATTTCTGCCTCTCTACGGCATCTCGGTCGGTCTCAACGCTGGAGAAGTGGGGCTCTTATTCACCATCCAATCCCTGACGTCGTTCGTCTCGAAGCCGATTATGGGACGCGTCTCTGACCGCATGGGCCGACAGCCCTTGATCATGTTGGGGTTACTGATTTGTGCGGTGACGTTCGTCTCCATTCCGCATGTGTCCGAGTTGGCCCTGCTGCTCGTGCTCTCGGCGGGATTTGGGTTCGGGGAGGCGGTTGTCTCCTCGTCCTCTTCTGCATTTGTCGCGGATAGTTCAGAGTTCAAGACGTTGGGAGCTGGCATGGGCATGCAAGGCACCATCGGAGATATCGGACATGCGAGCGGACCTCTGCTTGCGGGCGTGCTGATCGCCAACATGAGCTATGCCGGGGCGTTCGGAATCATTGCCGGCCTCCAGGTGGCTGCCGCCGTATTCTTCTGGCTCGCCATGAGGAAATAAAGATCTCGATGTTATAATGGGCCGCCATGCAGGAGATGGCGACTGAGAACATCGTGATCGGAGTGCTGGCCTCGCTCGGAGTGGTCGTCTTGATCGTCCTCTTTGTCTATGTCGTGAAACAGGTCATCCTCAGGAAAGATTGATGTTCACCGGTATTGTGGAAGAAATGGGCGCCGTCACCTTGCTGGAACAGACCCTCGGCGGCACTCGCCTGACGGTCCTGGCTTCGACGGTGTTGGCCGATCTCAAGGTCGGGGACAGTATCAGCATCAACGGTACGTGTCTCACGGTGGTCGCGAAGGGTGAACAGTCCTTCGTCGTCGAAGCGTCGCCGGAAACCTTGTCGGTCACGACCCTCGGACAGCTGACGGGTGGGGCTCCGGTCAATCTCGAGCGCGCGATGAAACTCAATGAACGGATCGGCGGGCATCTGGTTGCTGGTCACGTCGACGGGGTGGGCACGATCCGCAGCCGCCGTCAGGAGGGCAATGCGATCGTGTTGGTCATCGAAGCGCCCTCGGACGTCCTGCGGTACTGTGTGCACAAAGGCTCGGTGACGGTCGATGGGATCAGCTTGACGATCAATGACGCCACCGATCACTCCTTCAGCGTCTCCATCATTCCGCATACTGCCGCCGTCACGACACTTGGACTCAAGCAGGTCGATGACCAGGTCAACCTGGAATCCGACCTCATCGGAAAGTTTGTCGAACGGCTCCTCCAACAGCGAAGCCAGCTGCCGAAGCCGACGCCCGTCATCGATAAGGACTATCTGAAAAAGCACGGCCTCATGTAGCGGCCACCCCGCACGCTCAAAACGCCTCACGTCCTGTCAGGAAGTGCGAAAACCTCGTGGTGTGAAGACGCTCGTCAGGGCTGATTGCGCGCCGATGATCTGTAGGTGAAGTACAGGCCCAGACCAGCGAGCACCGAGATCACGACGACCAACCCCAGCTGCACGCCGAAACTGATCTGTCCCACATAGATTTTGTAGAGCTGTAACGCAATGATGGGCAAAATCACCGCCATGGCCAGAGCGACCATGTGGCGTCTTAGATAGATTGGCTCACCCGGTTTTCTCATATGGAGTGTTTGGCACGACCGGCATCAGCCTTGGTCTTCAGCGCTGACGGCCTTCGGTTACTTGACCAGGAACGACTTGGAATCCGCGCCGGAGGCAGTGGTCACGGTCACGATCGCCAGTCCTTTCCGTCCGCCTTTCGGCACAGTGGTGGTGATCGTGGTTTCGTTTTTTATCTTAAAGGTCGCCGCATGGCCAGGCCCGAAGGATACGCCGCGTAGACAATCAGCCGACCCGAACTTCGTGCCTGTAATGGTGACGGTATCCCCGGCTTTGCCTTCATCGGGGGTCAGTTTATCGATCTTCGGCGCTTCGCCGAAACAGGCTGTGGGCTTTCCGGCTTTTTCGGCTGTTTGAAACGTCGGCTTGTCCGCTTTCGCTTTGGGAGCCTTGGCTTCGGGAGAGGCTTTGGGTTTTTTCGCCGGTTTTGGTTGGTCGGCGGCAAAAGCATCTCCTGTCTGACCAGTGATGAGGACAAGGGCGATGAGACCAATTCCCATCACCGTCGTGCGGCCCGTTCGCGTTGCCATGCCTGTCTCCCTTCGCAGCAGAATCCAACGCTGCATCAGATGTGAGATGCTTACTCTTCGATCGTCGAGATGTCTCCGGGGTCCTGTCCAAGCTCCTTGGCCTTGAGCACCCGACGCATGATCTTGCCGGATCGCGTCTTGGGCAAAGAGACCACGATATCCACTTCCGAGGGGACCGCGATTTTTCCCAATTCGTGTAAAACCTGGTCCTTGACCGATTGAATCAAGTCGGGACTTGCGGCTACTCCCTGTTTGAGGATGATGAACGCCTTGATCGTTTCTCCCACGGTCTTATGCGGTTTTCCGATGACGGCCGCTTCGGCCACGGACGGATGGCTGACCAGTGCGCTCTCCACTTCAGCCGTGCCCAGGCGATTGCCAGCAACTTTGATGACGTCGTCTGCGCGGCCCATGAACCACATATACCCGTCGGCATCCTTGTGGCACACGTCGCCTGCCGTGTAACAGTTCGGAATCGTGTTCCAGTACGTTTTGTAACGATCGGGGTCCTTGTAGATGGTCCGCATCATGGATGGCCAGGGCTTCTTGATGACCGCGAAGCCGCCTTGATTGGTCGGAAGGGGATTACCCTGTCGGTCGACCACATCGGCTTCGATGCCCAGGAATGGTCTGGTGGCGGAGCCCGGTTTCAACGGTACGCAGGGCAACGGCGTAATCAGGATGGCTCCGGTCTCCGTTTGCCACCACGTGTCCATAATGGGTTTATCGCCGCCTGCGGCGCGGTGGAACCATTCCCAGGCCTCCGGATTGATCGGTTCTCCGACGCTACCGAGAATGCGCAAGCTCGACAAGTCGTATTTTTTCGGCCACTCTTCGCCATGCCGCATCAACAGACGGATCGCCGTGGGCGTCGTATAGAAGATGGAGACTCCGTAGCGTTCGATCAAATCCCACCAACGGCCCGGGTTCGGATAGTCCGGCTTCCCTTCGGCGGTGAGGATGGTTGCGCCGTTGAGCAGCGGACCATAGACGATGTAGCTGTGGCCGGTCACCCAGCCCGGGTCGGCCACGCAGAAATAGACGTCGTCGTCCTTCAGATCGAACACATACTTGGTGGTGGTGTAGGTGCCGACCATGTAGCCGCCGTGCACGTGCACGACGCCTTTGGGTTTGCCGGTAGTGCCCGACGTATAGAGGATATAAAGGGGGGTTTCTGAATCGAGCGGTTCCGCAGCACAGACCGCCTTCTCGTTTTTCACCCACTCCGTCCAGTCGATTTCCTTCGGCGACACCGGCGGTGGACTTGATGCCTGCCGCCTGACCACCACCACATGCTCCACGGACGGGCACTGCTTCAGCGCATCGTCGACGATCGGCTTCAGATTGAGAATCTTGCTGCGGTCGAATCCCACATCGGCGGTAATGACCAGTCTGGATTCGGCATCATTGATGCGGCTGGCTAAGGCTGGAGCACTGAAGCCGGAATACACGACGCTGTGAATCACGCCGATGCGAGCACAGGCCAGCATGGCGATGACCTGTTCGGGAATTTTTGGCAGGTAGATCGTCACGCGATCGCCTGTCTTGAGCCCAAGTTTCTTCAGTGCGTTGGCGCAGCGATTGACCTGGCGGTAGAGCTCCGCGTATGTGAAGATCCGCTCCTGATCGTTCTCACCCACCCAAATGAGCGCCGCTTTATTCTTGCGCGAGGAGGCGACGTGCCGGTCGAGACAATTGTAAGCGATATTGCAAGTCGCGCCGACGAACCATTTCGCCCAGGGATAATTCCACTCCAGGACCTTGTTCCATGGAGAAAACCAGTGCAATTCCTTCGCCATCCCGCTCCAAAACGCTTCGGGATCCGCGATCGATTTCTTGTATTCAGCTTCGTAGTTCTTGATGTAGGCATCGGCCGTCGTCCGCGCCGAGGGCCGGTAGAGACGGCTTTCTTTCAGGAGGGTTTCAATATTTTCAGCCATGTCACATCTGATTCCAACTGCGAATCTCTCACAGGCCGATATTACGAAATCGACTGCAACGGGCTCAACCATACAATGGTACGGCCGCCGATGCAATTCCCTAAGGCGCGTGGTTGACAGCTGTTCTAGGCCAGAGTAGGCTGATTTGACAGGGTGCTCGAGCTATCGTCCAACATGAAGCTTCCGTCCTCACGTGCGTCGTTCCGATCACGCCTGCTCGCGATCCTCATCAGCATTGGTTTCGGGTTCACGCCGGCCCAGGCCCAGCTCGGAAAACCGGAGGGGTTGTATTACAAATCGTGGGGCGTGGTCATTGGGATCGAAAACTATCTGCTTGCGCCGAAAATTCCAGGCGCCATTGAGGACGCGAAGGCCGTGGCCCAGGTCCTGCACAAGTTGGGATTCGAAGAAGTTCTCGAACTCTACGATAAAGACGCCAGCTCCCGTCGATTGCAACAAACACTCGTCGATTTTCTGCCGCGCAAGGTCGGTCGACAGGACCGCCTCGTGATTTATTTCGCCGGGCACGCCGGCATCACGCAAACCGTGTCGGGGAAAGATCTCGGGTATCTCGTTCCATGGGATGCCCAACCTGGGAACGTGTCGAAAGCGGTGACGTTCGAGCAGCTCAAAGAGTTCAGTCACCGGAGTGCGTCCAAGCACATTTTATTTTTGTTCGACTCCGCGGTGCGCGGCTGGGAAATCAGCTCCACTCAAGCGCTCTCGCTGGAAGGCCGAAGTGCACCGGAGGAGGATACGGAAAAGCGGGCCGTGCAGGTCTTGACCGCGGCCGACAAGGGTGAAAGTGCTGTCCGGGTCCAGGACCGCAGCGTGTTTGTTCAGACATTGATCGCAGCCCTCTCCGGCGAGGCCGACCTCGACAAGAACGGCTGGCTGATGGCCTCCGAGTTGGGACGATATGTGAACCGGCAGGTGGCGGACCAAACCAAGAACGCCCAGCATCCGGTGTTCACGCAGCTCGAAGGCGACGGCGATACGATCATGATTGAAGGACGAAAAGCCGCCTTCCGCCTTGGAGGCGAACCGCAGTCACCGGCGGAGCGTCGAGCGGCTGCGAGAATGCAATACGAACAGGCATTTGCGATGCTGCAAAGCGGAAAATCGCAGGACGAAGCCTTGGAGCGTCTGAATAAGGCGCTGGAATACGACCCGACATTCGGCGATGCCTATGTGTTGAAAAGCTATGTGCGGCTTGAAGTACTGCCGAACATCGACGAAGCGCTGGCGGCGGGGAAATTGGCAGTGCAATATGCCCCGGACAACCCTGACTCGCACTACACGTTGGGATTAATTTACGAAAAACGCGGGCAGTACGCCGAGGCCGAAAAGGCGCTGCGTGCGGCGTTAGCGGCCAATCCGAATTACGTCGATGTCTATTTCACGCTTGGCGTGCTCTATGCCGACGATATGAAGGACCAGAAGAAGGCCGTCGAGGCCTTCGAGCGCTATCTTGAACTCGGAGGGACCCATAGCCGTGCCCATGACGCTGTGGCCCAGTCGCGTGCCGCCCAAACACCCCGCGCCCCGGCGGCTCCTTAGATCTTCTTAATCTTTTGCTCCCCCCTTCAGGTATCCCAGACCGATCTTGAGCGCGCGCCTCGTAATCTCCGCCCAGCGGACTTGGGGGTATTCCGCGAGCACTGCGGCAGCTTTTGGATCCTGGACGTCGAGATTGACGATCTTGATAATGCCGTCGTCTATTTGAACATCAGCCACGAAACTTCCCTCCTCATGCGGATGAACACTTAGTGTGAACGCCGATTGCGTTGACTGGATGGGGGGTGCATGTTAGCATGATTTTGCTCGAATTCTCGACCATTTGAGGCAAGTCTGGTATATATCCATGATCACTTTCAAGGAGGACGTCGCATGAATCAGCCACGAGTGAATGTCTCAAAGGTGACTTGTGGTGGGATGGCTCTCATTCTGTTGCTGGCGCTCGCTGCGTGCGGTGGCCCTCCGAAATGGGTGAAGCAAGGATCCGGCGCATACAACGACAAAGACACCAAGGCGTTCTATGGCGTCGGCTCCGTGACCGGTGTCAGAAATGAGCCGCTCGCGTGGGACACAGCAGAGAATCGGGCCCGGGCCGAAATTGCCAAAACCTTCGAAACCTATACCGGCTATCTCATGCGAGATTACGCTGCCTCTACCACCGCCGGTGATTTCACGCGCAATACCGAGGAACAAAACGTCGAACGCGCCATCAAGACGGTGACGACGACGACGCTCAGCGGCGTCAGGCCGATCGAACGGTACAAAGATGACAAGACCGGCACCTATTACGTCCTGACCAAGCTGAATCTCGAGGAGATGAAGAACAATCTCGAGCAGGCCAAGGAACTCAACGCCCAGGTGCGGGATTATGTCCGCAAGAATGCCGACAAACTCTTCGAGCGGCTGGAAAAAGAAGAAGATAAGCGGGCCAACCGCTAGCTCAAGGCCTCACGGGCCTCACGTAGGAGGAGCTGGTGATGAACGTTGGGATGAGATGCGGCCGGGTGGCGGTCCTGAGTGTGATAGTCGCCGGACTTGCTGGGTGCGGCGCGGAAACCAAGGTCACTCGTGTGGACGCGGGCGTCGTCACCGACTTGAGCGGCCGCTGGAACGACACCGATTCCCGCATAGTGGCAGAGTCCATGGTCAAGGAAGCGCTCGAATATCCCTGGTTGAACACCTTCAGCCAAACGAAGCGGCGCCAGCCCGTCGTGGTGGTCGGTACGGTGCTCAACAACAGTCACGAGCATATCAACGTCCAAACATTCGTGACGGATCTTGAGCGCGAGTTGACCAACTCTCAAAAGATCACCTTCGTCGCTGGCAAAAGTGAGCGGGAAGAAGTGCGTACGGAGCGCAAGGAACAAGCGATGTACGCCAGAGAGGACACGCAGAAGGCTCCAGGGAAAGAGATGGGCGCCGACTATATGATGAAGGGCACCATTGCCACGATTCTCGACGAGGCCGACGGGACGAAGGCCATGTTTTATCAGGTCGACCTGCAGATGGTCGATCTCGAAAGCAACGCCAAGGTGTGGTTCGGTCAAAAAAAGATCAAGAAAGTCATCGAAAAGAAACGCACCATTTTCTAAGCTCCACCACCTTCCGGTGAAGCCTTTTGCGCCACGCCCCACTGCTCATGCTTCGGCACGGTGGGGCGTTTCTGTTTCTGCGCATCGTCTCGCCACGACCCTCCTCATTCTGATCTTGACCGGCTGCGGATCCTCAGGCGCCCGCTACGTCATGGTCGATAAGAGCCTCCTCGAGAACGATTACCGGCAGGCGGATGCGATCATCCAGAAGGCAGAGGAGGAGTATGGTGCAAAGAGCCGCGTGCTGTATGGAATGGATCGCGGCATGACGCTCCAGCTCGCGGGGGAGTACGAGCGGAGCAACGAAGTGCTGGAACAGGCGGAAGATGAAGTGGACCGTCTGTATACCAGGAGCGTGCGCACCGAATCGTTGGCTTTCGTGACCAACGACAATAGCCTGCCCTATGAAGGGGAGCCGTATGAGCAGGTCATGATCAACGTGCTCAAAGCGTTGAATTATGCCTCCTTGAACCGATGGCAGGACGCGCTGGTCGAGGCCCGGCGTATCGATCACCGGTTGAACGTCCTGGCCGATCGCACGAAGGACAAGGCGGCGTACCATGACGATGGATTCGCGCGCTATCTGAGCGGCATCCTCTATGAAAGCGCCGGTGACTTGAACAATGCCTTCATTGCCTATCGCAAAGCCTATGAAACCTTCGAGGCCTCGCGTGCCTGGTCACGAACCGGCATGCCGGCGCAGCTGCGTGCCGACTTACTCCGCACGTCCGACGCCCTTCATCTGAGCCAAGAATTCACTGAGTATCAGCATCTGTTCCAGGACACAACCTGGAAGAGCGTTGAGGAGCAGCAACATCTCGCCCAAGTGCTTGTGATCAGCTATAATGGGCGCGCGCCGACCAAGGAGGATCAGTTTCTCGACCTGCCGATCAGCATGGATGCGCTCCAACTGGTGCTCCTCAACCGCGGGTTTAGTTCAGGAAATCGCCAGCAACATCGGGCGGCCGATAGTGTGCTGTATGGTCTGAACGGGCGGGTCGTGCGTGTGGCCCTGCCGAAAATCGTCCCGCAAAAGACGCTGGTCCCCGTCGACACGCTGAGCCTTACTCCGGAACGGGGAGCACCAATCATGGTGCGGACCGAGCTGGCGCAGAACGTCACCGCCTTGGCGGACAAGGCTCTCTCGGAACGAATCGCCGGGATCGCCGTCAAGGCAGTGGCGCGGGCGGCGTTTAAGTACAGCCTGGCTGAAGGCGCAACGCGGGGCGCTCAACACGCGGTCGGAGGAGATGCCGGCCCTTGGGTGGGACTTGCGGTTGGTCTGTTGACCAAAGGCTTTGCGGTGGCTTCCGAAGAGTCTGACAAGCGTTGCTGGCGCACCTTGCCCGACGAAATTCACCTGGCGCGCACATGGGTGTCTCCCGGCGACTATCGAGTGGGCACAGCGGCGAATGGGACAGGTGGCTCGACCAAAATGCTATCACTTCGTGCCGGGGAAACGGCCGTCGTCATTCAACGGGTGATGCAATGAGCCGTGGGCGTATCAGCGCGTACGGCCGGATGGTCGCTGTGCTGGGCACAGTGCTTCTCGTCGGATGTGCATTCGGTCAGTCGAAGCCGGCCTGGATCGACGGCGTCAGTCCCGACTATCCCTCCGCACAATACCTCACGGGCGTAGGGCAGGCCGACAATCGTGCTGCGGCCGAAGACCGTGCCTATGCGGCTCTCGCGCGCATTTTCAAGGCGGAGGTGTCGGCCCAATCCAAGGATTGGGAGTCCTATCTGGTCGTGGAGCAGCGCGGAACGAGCCACGACGAGCGGCGGCTCGCGCTCGATCAACTGACGCGCGTGTCCACCGACAAGGTGCTGGAAAACGCCACGATCGTCGACCGGTGGTACGATGCGAAAAAAAACCTCCACTATGCGTTGGGAGGAATGCAGCGGGCTCATGCCGAAACGGCATTGATGGAGCGGTTGGCCGATCTGGATCACACCATTCACTCAGATGTCGCCGAGGCTCATCAAACGTCGGATAAGCTCGCGAAGGTTCGGGCACTCAGACGGGCCACCCGCAACCTGGTCCTGCGCGAAACCTATAATGCGGATCTCCGCGTGATCCGCGCCAGCGGGCAAGGGACGGCTGCGGATTATCGCGTCCAGGATCTGAGCCGTGAACTGGATGAGTACCTCTCCTCGAATTTCGTGCTGGCGGTCAGAGTCACCGGCGACCATGTGGAACCGGCAGAGCGGGCCTTGACGGAAGGTTTGATCAGGGAGGGCCTCCGAGTCGCGACCATGTCGTCAGGAACGGAGGCGGGCGCCGTCGACCCGCATACCAATCCGGAATTGCTGATCCGTGGAATGGTTCGAGTCTGGCCGATCGATGTGCGCGATCCCCAGTTCACGTACGTGCGATGGTGCAGCGATTTTGAGGTGGTGAATCTGTCCGAACAGCAGATCGTCGGAGCGATCTCCAAAGGCGGCAAGGAAGGCCACTTGTCCGAGCGAGAAGCGACCGCGAAAGTGATCAGAGTGATGCAGCAAGATTTGTCGACGGACGTCGCCAGGGCGATCGCCGCTCACGTCTATGGCGAATCGGAACTTCCGGCCGAGGCGATCCGACCTGCGGGATGCCCGCGCGAAGGAGTGAAAGGGAAACCAGCGGCAGCAACTCATTAACCATTTCAAGGAGGGGAGAGCACTCGCATGAGCAGACTGAAACAGGGAGGGCGTGCGCCGCGGAGCCGCGGCAGGGGATTAACTGCAATGCAACAACGAGTCCCGAGTCGGCTCGCCAAGCGGCGGCTGAACGAGCGGTTGAAGAACGATACGGCCGGCTTTAATACAGGAAATTTGGCGGACAAGCTGCGGCGGGAGGGGTACGAGGAGGTACCGCTGGATGAGCTGCAAGATCGGCTCTCGAAAATGCCGGGGCCGTTGGCCGCGGTGATCCTCAAAGGGAGGGCCTGATCCATGCCCTATTACTATTTCGACTCGACGGCGCTCGTGAAACGCTACAGCATGGAGCGCGGGACCAGGATCGTGAACAAGTTAATGGTGAAGCGCGGTAAGGTGGCCATTCTTCCGACCTGGACCGTCACCGAGCTATATTCCGCGTTCTCGAATCGAGCACAGCAAGGCGAACTGACCAGAGATGATTGCTACTCGGTCATTCATAAATTCGAGCGGGAATCGGCGGAAGGACTGTTTCAATTCATCGTGCCGACGATGGAGACCTATCTTTCGACGAAAGAGCTGATGATGGAATACCCGGGACTGCGGACACAGCAAGTGCTGCACTTGGCCCTAGCCCTTGAGCTGAAGCCGCTTCGCCTCACCGTGGTGAGTGCCGACACGCAGCTGTTGACTGCGAGCAAAACGGCAGGCCTCCACATTATCAACCCTGAGGAGGATTAGCCGTCACGGACATTGATAGTCGACGATCATGGCCGCCACGACCGTGACCCAGTCGTCCGCAGTCTCGCGCCAGTGCTTCGCCCGCCCCAATGCCTCCGGCGGAGAGTCCCCAGTGGCCAGATCAGAGAGGGCATGTTGGACGCTGCCTTGCGCCAATGCCAGGCTGCCGCAGACCCCTGAAGATGCCGGCAGTTGCCCGCCCGCTCGCCTGAACAAGGCCATGGCACGATAGCCGTGTTCCTGGGAGCGAAACAGCGATTCGGCGCCTTGGTAGAGGCGCGCCGACGTGCCGTCGTTTCGATTCACCAGGCTCAGCCGTTTGGCCATCATCGCCGCACGGCCCATCGCCATGGCGGCGCCCTCAGGGTCGTCGCTCGCGATGGCATCTTCCGCCTTCACCCGCAGCCGGTCGAACTCCGCTTCGTCCCCGATCGTTTGCGTCCAGCCAGGCCCGGCTGGGAACCAGGTAATGGCCGAAATCGTGCATCCGATGAGACACACAATCGGCTTCAGCATACGTGCTCGGCAAACGATCGGGCTCACGGGTGTCCTACTGCAGATACTCCCATGTGTCGATCTGCTTGATGCTCCAGTTGACGGCTTCCTTCAATTTGACCAGTTGGGGATCGGCGTCGTTGTCGCGGACCTGATGCAGCGATTTCTGTAACGCATAGAGAGGTTCGTATGCTTTTCGATCGGGCAATTTGCCCAGGGCCCAGGCGACCTCGGTTTTCAATGCGACGTCGTCCGTCTTCAATGTTTCGAGCAGGGGGTCGACGATCGTAAAATCGCCATGCAGCGCTCCAAGAACACCCAACGCTTTGGCGGCCGACGGCCGCAACTCAGGTTTCCCGTTCTTCATCGTGTCGATGAGGACGGGAACCGTGTCTTTCTGCCCGATGTTGCCGAGTGCCAGCGCCGACGCCTTTGCCATTTCAATGTCGTCGCCTTTGAGTGCAGTCACCAGACGAGGGACGGCTCTGGCCTCGAAGAGGTAGCCGAATAATCCAATCAGTCGCACTTTCCTGGCCGTCGGCGTAGCGGGATTATCATATACTTTGAACAGGCGTTCTTCTTGCCCCCACTCGGCCGTGATCAGCGCGGGGAAGTCATAGTCCTCCAACCGTTCCTTTAACTTGCTCATCGCGTAGTCAGACGGATCTCCGGCATGGGCGGCTTCGGCTGCCTTTTGTGCGTCCGCAAAATCGGTCCGGACCTCTTTCCGCCACGCCATCCTTTTGCCGTCCAAGACATAGGAAAGCTGGCAGGCTGGTCCCTTCCAGAGCCGTGAGGGAGAATCGGGAAGGTCGGCATCACTGCCCATTTTGGTCGTGCCTTCCCAGATCTTGTGCTGTTCGCATTTGACGTTGAACGTCACATCGTGAGGCTGAGCCGGATCGGTCACGACCGTATAGCCGAATTCCTCCAGACGTTTGCTGACAACCTCTCGAAAGGGACCGGCATCCGTCGATTCCTTGTCGGACAAGGCGATGACTTCGATCAGCACCTTGTCGATCTTTTCAAGCTTCTGTTTTTCCTCCGGTGTCAGCGATTCTTGACGGGCCCAACTGGGTGAGACGAGCAGTACGAGGAGCGCGAGACCCGAGAGCGCCAACTGCTTCATGAGTGCCTCCCATCATCGAGCGATGATCCATATGATTTGATAGTGATAAATGCTCAGAATCGATGGGTATCACTCTACCGAAGAGCCATCGATATCGGCAAGTTCCACATTGAAGCGCTTTGGAGGCCGACAGTATAATCGCCCGCATGCTGTCGGACTGCACGATAGGCTTTATCGGCGCGGGGAACATGACTCAAGCGTTGATCACCGGTCTGCTGCATGCGCAGGGGGTGCTTCCGGCCCAACTCCTCGCGTCAGATATCGATGAGTCGCGACTGAGGTGGCTTCATCAGACCTATAATATCCGAACGTTTTCCAGTAATCCTGCCGTGGCACAAGAGGCTGACATCCTGGTTCTTGCGGTGGAACCGCAAATCCTTGACGACGTGCTGGCCGAAATCTCCGGAGCAGTGGGTGCTGACACCTTGATCGTCTCGGTCGCCGCAGGCTATCCGATCGCTCGGATTGCCCGCGGTCTGCCCGGGGTTTACAGGATAGTTCGTTCGATGCCGAACACGCCTTCTCTGGTCAGAGAGGGTGTGACCGCCGTGGCCTACGAAGAGGGGTTGCCCCCGCACGATTCCGCTTCGGTTTGGACATTGTTCGAATCGATCGGGCAGGTGGTCAAAGTGGAAGAGCGCTGGCTGGATGCGGTGACCGGGTTGAGTGGAAGCGGACCTGCCTATGTCTATGTCCTGATCGAGGCATTGGCGGACGGCGGCGTGAAAATGGGATTATCCCGTGAGACGGCGCAACTCTTGGCCGCGCAAACGGTTTCAGGGGCGGCGCGCCTTGTGTTGAGTTCTCAGGAGCACCCCGGCGTCCTCAAAGACCGCGTGGCCTCACCGGGCGGCACGTCGATCGCCGGTCTATATGAGTTGGAGCGCGGCGGTTTGCGAGCCGCATTGCTGTCGGCGGTCGAGGCCGCCGCGCAGCGATCACACGAGCTGGGAACAGGTCTCTAACAAGGAGAAGGCCATCGTGCAATATTGGGTGAAGATCGTGTTCGTCGATAATCAAGAGCTGGTTGTGAAGGATGCGATCAGGCATACTATCAGCGACGATATGGAGGTGCTCGAGGTGGATTCGGCGAAAGAAGTGATCATTGTACCGATGAAGCAGATCAAGTATGTGGCCTGTGACGCGACCGTCTTTGCTTCGAAGGGAGCTCCCCAAAAAAGTTAGCTGGCTCTCGATCGAGAGCCGGACGTGTTCAGCCTGCTAACCCCATTTCTCCAGAGAAGCTATGTCTCAGCAGCCGCAGCATTGCGTCGTTCCACCCTGCGGCTCCAATGCCCCGCGTGCGCACGAGCCGAGGGAGAAGGACATCCGTATCAAACGAGCCGTCGGGCCTCTGCACGAGAATCGGATGGTCGACGACTGCCAGCAGCGGAACATCAGCGATGCTTTCCCCGATCCCAACACTTTCGACTCGACGCGACTGAAACCTCAGTCGTTGTTCGCGCTGATAGCAGCGCATCAGAATTTCAGCGGCCTCTCCCTTGTCATTGTCTCCGGTCAGATGAAAGAGGCCTCCGGCTTTCGTCCACCGCAACCCTCGAGTGACGATCTGCCGGCAGACTTCTTCCACCAGCGTTTGCGGCCCTTGGAGTAGAAATGGTTCGTCATACTCTCGCATCGTGGCCAACGTCGCATCGGCACGGGAGAGACCGGTGACCTGCATGATCTCATCGACAGACAGGTCGCCGAAACCATGGAGCGGCGTTTCGACGGCGTCTTCGATCTGTTTGAGCACATCGCGCAACATCTGATAGGGCATCCCCAGCTCAATCACGTCGTACGAGGCTTTCGTGCGCACACGTTCCAGGGGAAACGTGAACAATCCCTGCGGTACGAAGACGGCGGCGCCGTTCTCCGCAATGAAAGGGTCCTGATGCTGCAGCCGTCGTCGAAGCGGCTCAAGCTCGGCTCTGGTCTTGCTCGACACCAGAATGAGCGGAATGCCGTAGGTACGTAACGCCTGCAACGCCGGGGCAGCGGCTTCCCAGGAGGCGGTGCCTGTATTCAACAGGGTCCCGTCCAGGTCGACAAACACAACGTAATGCGGCATAGAAGGCTCCGCGAGCCTCTTCGTCACTGTGTCTGCCGTGACCAGTTTCTGCATCATCACCAAGGGCGAAGATCGGCACCTCGCTCGAGCCGATGCCGACGGAGGGTCCGACGCTCATCGAGCCTAAGAGGTGCGTGCGTGGTACGTCGGGCTGGAAACGTGAGAATGCACATGGCGTGCCACTAAGTACTTTTTCGAAATTGTCCGTCCAGCCCTTGATAGGCGGCTGGGTCGAGGCAGGAAAGTGATGGGAAAAGCCTTCACTCCTACATGAGCGAATTGGGATACAGGCAGGGGTTATGGGCGGTCGGTGGAAAGACGTTTGGCCAGGCGATGAGCCAGACGAATCATACCCGGCGACCGGTCAGCCGGATCCAGCAGGACATTCAGGACGTACATCTGACCGGAATCGGCCAAGGCTTTTGCCAACGTCTGCTCAAATTGCTGCTGTGTTCGGATCACGATGCCGATGCCCCCACCGATCAAATCGCAAATCCGCTCGTAGTGCCAGTCGTGAAGATCGTTGAAGGGTCCTTCGAGGATTTCACGTTCGGTCGAATATCCGCGATTGTTCAGCACAATCACGATCGGGGTCTGCTTATAGCGCACTGCAGTCGAGAGTTCCGATCCCGTCATCTGAAACGCGCCATCGCCGACCAAGACGATGGGACGAAGCGTCGGATCAGCGAAGGAGGCGCCGATTGATGCAGGCACGGCGAAACCCATCGACGTGTAGTACGCCGGCGAGAGAAATTCAAACCGACGGTGCACGTGGAGATCTGCGGCGGCAAACAACGACTCTCCGACGTCCGCAATGACGAGCGTCGTCTGGCCCAGTTGCTGGTCCAGGTGCCTGAACAGTCCCCTCAACGTCACCGGTTCGTCCGGGGCGGGAGGAGGTCCATTGATAGTCAGTGGGGGAGGCAGCGACCGTGACGACTGGGCGGAGAGACCATGCGTTCCCAGGGCCTGAACAAAGTCCTGGAACCGGATGGTGTCGTATCGATGGTGTCGAATACTGACATGGTCGGCGGTTGCGTGGATGGTACGGCCCTCGGAACGTAAGGGAGAGTCGGCATTGAGGTCTTCGAGGTCCGATAAGATTGATCCCAGGATTAACAGACAATCCGAATCGTTGATAAATTGCTGCACCTCATCACGCGCGATGAGTCCCCCGTACACTCCGACATAGAGAGGGTGGTCTTCGCGGATGACGGATTTGCCCAGCAAGGTGGAGGCGATCGGGATGTTCAAGCGCTCGACGAGCCGCGTCAAATCATCCTGAAGCCCGAAGCGGCCGATTTCGGCGCCGGCCAACACGGCCGGCCGTTTGGCGGAGGCCAGCATGGCCCGCACCTCTCCAATGGCTTCTTCCAGGGCGGCGGGATCACTGGGCTCGTCGTTCAGGCAGAGTGGCCGTAGCGGATGGTGCAGAGTCGTGTGGACGAGATCGCGAGGGATTTCGATGTAGATTGGGCGCCGGTACCGCATGAGAGCGGCGAATGCACGGTCCATTTCACGCTCGGCGGTCGTTGGATCGTCGAGGGACACCGAGGCCACGGTCATGCGCTCAAAGACCTCCCGTTGCGTCGAAAAATCCCGCACCATGTGGTGCATGTATGGCATGCGTACGCGTTCCGAAAGTCCGGGGGACCCGGTCAGAAGGACGACCGGAGAACGCTCGGCGTAGGCACAGGCGATGGCATTGACGCAGTTCAGCCCGCCCACACAGTAGGTGACGCACGCGGCGCCGATGCCGTTGATCCGTGCATAGGCATCGGCAGCGAATCCGGCGCAATCCTCACGAGTCGTCCCGATGTGGCGGATGGGCGAGCGTTCAATGAGCTGGTACAGGCTGAGGACGTAGTCCCCGGGGATGCCGAAAATGTGGCGCACGCCCAGCTGATACAGCCGATCGATCACGGCAGACCCGATTGTCGCGTTGTTCTCCATTGTCTGGATGCCCGCTCGATATGGCTGCCTGTTGATCGGTGTCCGGTTCCAGCAAATCACAGCGGACGCGACCCGTCAAGCATAGACACAACGGAGTGCATTCGCGAGGTCGCGGACTTGACCTTCGGCCACCTCCATCGGATAACTACTGCATGGCCACCGAGGATCCCTCAAAAGGCGTTGTCACCTTGGCGCGCGCCGAAGAAATCGCGGGAACCGGTCACCTGTGGATTTATGCCGGCTTTATTCATGCCGTCCGCGGGCAGCCGGTTAGCGGAGACCTCGTCGATGTCGTCATGCCGAACGGGCGCTTCTATGCGCGCGGGCTCTACAATCCCGACTCCAAAATTCGTGTCCGCATTCTTACATTCCACGAAGAACCGATCACTCCGGCCTTCTGGAGGGAGCGGATTGCCCAGGCGGTGCGGCTACGGACGCGAATCGCGCCCGAGACGACTGCCTATCGTCTGATCTATGGCGAAGCGGACCGGTTACCTGGGTTGATCGTCGATCGATACGATGATGTGCTGGTGATGCAAACGCTCTCGAGCGGGATGGATCGACGCAAAGAGATGCTAGCCGACCTGCTGTGCGAGGCAACGGCGAGCGTCCGGGTCTACCTTCGAAACGATGCCAAGAGCCGCTCATTGGAAGGCTTGTCGCCGGTGACGGGGTTCTTGCGGGGGGACGGAGGCACCACGATCGAGGTACGGGAGGGGGCCGCGCGGTTTCTCGTTGATATTGCCCGTGGCCAAAAGACTGGGTGGTTCTGCGATCAACGCGAAAATCGTCTTGCGGCGGCGCGTTTGACGGCAGGCAAACGGGTGCTGGAGGTGTTCTGTCACACGGGTTCGTTTGGCATCCAAGCAGCGCTCGCCGGGGCGAGCCACGTGGAAGGATTGGATGTCAGCGAGGAGGCGCTGGTCCTCGCGCGGGAGCATGCCCGCCTTAATGGCGTTCAAGAACGGTGCTCGTATCGTGCTGCGGATGCGTTTGAAGAACTGCGCCGGTTGGAACACACTGGCACTCAATTCGATGTGATACTTCTCGACCCGCCCGCGTTTGCTCGCAGCAAACAGGCTGTCCCGCGAGCGCTGTCCGGATACAAGGACATCAACTTGCTGGGGATTCGTTTAACGAAACCGGAGGGGATCGTCGTCACCAGCTCCTGTTCACATCACGTTTCGGATACAGATCTATGGAAGGCCATTGGACGGGCAGCGCAGGACGCCAAGCGGTGTGTGCGGTTACTAGAGCAGCGGGGGCAGGCCTCCGACCATCCCATTCTCGCAACGATGCCAGAAACTCGGTACCTCAAGTGCTTCATAATGCAAGTCCTCTAACCCTCCCTCCTACACCAGAAGCGTACTAAAGACGTATTAACGACGCGCGGCCTAGTACCTTTGGATCGTCGGTCGGCGTGACTTCATTAGTCGCTCAGTCGCTGGGTGGTTCAAAGTGGCCAGAAGGACGGTTCTGCCATGGAACCGTGGACTGTTTGGATTGCTTGACCAGACTCTTGAGGCTCATTTCCGCGGCACGCAGCAATTTGGGTTCGCCACTCTGAATCAGTGCCGTGAGCATCACATAGAGCGAGCGGTCCATCCTCGAGCCGGTGAGGATCCGTTCCGTGACCGGGTCCGGACCATTCGGTGTATCGTCTTTCTCCTCAGGCTCATGAAAGAGCAGATCGAAGGCGTTGGGATGAGCAAACAGCCAGGCGACGGGAATCTTCATGGCGGTCGCCAGCCGTTCCAGCGTGCCGGTCGAAGGATCCAACGATTCACCTTCGATCTCATCGAGTGCTTGCAATGAAATGCCGGCTTCAGCGGCGAGATGCTCCGGGGAAAAACCCCGAGACAGGCGCCAGGCCTGGATCTGCGAGCCGATGGCCATGCGCGATGATATCCGAAGTGAGGAATTCTTGGCAACTATGGCTGGGAGATGCCTTCGCCAAATTTATGCCTGCAATCAATAACTTACGACGGAATTCTCCCTGTGGAAGGTGAGCAATGAAATCGGGTACAATATCGCTCAATTCATTCCTGGAAGCGTAAGGAGGCGGATCATGTTGGGTACAGATATTCGTGGGATCATGGCGGAGGAGGAAGAGGTACAGCGACGGAGGCAGGCCCTGAAGTCGCTCCTTTCTATGCGGAACAAACAGTTGCGCGAATCATTGGAGCAACGGATTAAGCGAGCCAATACCAGCGGGGATTGGGTGCAGCTCTCCCGTGAAGAATGTGCAACCCTGCACAAGCAGGAGAAGGCCCATCTCAGATCTCAACTCGAGCAGTTACAGCATGAGGACGATCGTACCCGCGGCAAGCTGACCCTTCTCAAGCGTGCGAAAGCGAGGGCACAGCGGATTCGTGCGGCGGAAGCGGCGTCCGGCCGGAAGCGCCGGTAATCGCAGACGGCTCGATTGTCCGCACCTGCCACCTTGTTGACGCGCGCGCAATCGGCGCGCATTCGAGAGCTCCTCCGAGATAAGCGGGCTCGAAACGCTGAAGGCGCCTTCATCATTGAGGGCGCCAAGCCCGTCTGTGATGTGCTCCTGCATCATCCTGCCAGCGTCCAAAGTTTGGTCCTCGCTGCCGAGTATGAACGGCGGGAAAGCCACCAGCAACGCGCCCTTCGGCAATCGCTAGGTATTCCCTCATTCCGCTCTTCGAGCCGCATCTTCTCCGCCTTCTCGAATCTCGAAACCCCTCAAGGCATTCTTGCCGTCGTCAACCAGCCGCGTTGGAATCAGGAAACGCTGTTTGGGCAATCCAGGCTCTTTGGGTTGTATGGGGAGCAGTTGCAAGACCCCGCCAATGTGGGGGCGATCATCCGTACGGCGGCAGCGTTGAATATTGATGCCCTGTGGCTGACCCCCGAGTCAGCAGATATTTACAATCCGAAAGTGGTGCGGGCATCGGCGGGCGCTGTGCTTTCCCTGCCAATCTTCATTGTTGAAGATGTAGCGAGCCTCACCAAAAATGGCGTGGTGCTGTTTGCCGCCGAAGCCTCGGAGGGTCAAACAGTCAGCATGGAGACGATTCGTACCATTCCGAAGCGTATGATTGTCGCAGTTGGAAATGAAAGCCGCGGACTTTCTCTCCACACGATCAAGCAGGTTGCATGCCGTTTCACCATTCCGCTGAGCCGACACATTGAATCGCTCAATGTCGCGGCCACGGCGGCCATCGCGCTCCACTATTTACGGAGACTCGACGCCGAAGACTGAGAAGGGATCAGGCGCCGGTGACGGGAATGGCCTCGGCAGCCAACGCCGGCCAGTGCTGAATGGCACCTGCCGAAAAGGCCCACGGACTTGCGAGGTTAGGCAGACCCCAATGCTCACCTGCCACAGTTCGATTCGTGACGGCTATCCCTCAAGCCTTTAATAATCCTCTGCTAGGCTTGTTATCGTGAGCGTGAAACCTATCCTCTTTCACGATATCGACGGTGTGTTGTTCGGCGATTATGAAGGCGCATTCCAGTTGCGCCCTGGAGTAAATACGTGGCTGGAATGGGCATTTGAGCAGTTTGAAGTGATTTGGTTGACTTCATGGGATCAAGAGAAGGTGAAAGCATTCCTGACGGTAACCTATAACGCCAATCTGATAAGCCAATTTCGTTACGCAGAGTGGACCAACTATGCCAACAAGACCGTTTGGATCGCGGAAGCCGTGAAGCTTCTCGTTGAACAAGAAGTGTTTTGGATTGACGACGAAGCGGTGCCGGTGGAAGGGGTTCAAGCTATCCGTGTTCATCCAAAGGGCGAACACGAACTGATCGCAGTTCAAGCGCAGCTTGATCAACTCCTCGCGCTGTATCACGAGAACTGAGAAACATGCGGGCACCATCCACCGCAGTGAGAATGTGGCCTGTGCTCAAGGGCTAATCAAGCAGTAGTATGGGGAAACTAGTCGTGCAGGATGATATTCAGAAGGGAACTGTGTACGTGCAATCCGCCGTTGTAGTCAATGAGGCCGAGTTTCCGGAACTTGTTCATGAAGTGATTGACGCGTGAGCGAGTCGTACCGATGATCTCCGCCAGTGTCCCCTGGCTGATATTCGGAATCACCGGCTCCTGTTTGGCTTCCTTCCCATAGTTGGCGAGCAAGAGCAGTACCCTCGCCAGTCGCTTTTCGCTCGAATTGAAAAGCTGATCGACCAGGTCCTCCTCCAGCCGAATGTTGCGGCAGAGCAAGTGGGTGAGAAACAGCTCCGAAAAGGCTGGCTCGTCGTGCAGCACACGGATCGTGTGCTCTTTCTCCAGTCGCATGACTTCGCACGCAGACATAGCGCTAGCGCTGGACATGCGCACCGACTGGCCCGCGAGGCAGCCCTCGCCAAAGAAGTCGTTGGCTCCTAAAATGCCAACGACCGCTTCTTTGCCTTGTTTGGAGATGACTGTGAGCTTGACTTTCCCGCTCTGGATATAAAAGATGGCGTCGGCCGGATCACCTTGCGAAAATAACCTTTTGTTCTTTCGGCAGTTCATCATCGTCCTTCCTGGCCCGATCTTGGCTAGAAAGGTATGGACATCGAAAAGTAGGGGTTTTGCCTTCATACGCGGCCTCTGTCCCAAGCAGGAGTCCGGTGTCGCGCAGCGTGCTAGCACACAAATTCACCTCAATTCAATCCTGAAGTTTTTAACAGAAACCTGTCAAGCCCTCAACGGTTAGGCTCTACCCATTATTTCTACCCATGGCCATTGTGCGACTCGGGAATGCCCCAGTGTCGTCTTTTGAACAGACAGGACGGGTCCTAGAGGCAGACAATCAATGGGAGACGGATGTGCCTTAGGCTGATGACTATTTCAGCCACCCTATATCGTGACGGTTGGATCATCTCAAGGAGCCTTATTGATGTCACCACACACCGCCATTACCAAGCGAGTCCTCAAACAGCTACGCCGCTCTCCTGAATGCGAGCTTGAAGAGTTGGTGTTCAGCTGCAGAGAATTTACCTGGCACGATACCCTGGTCGAACTCATTCGCTTGAACCAAGCGGGGCAAGTCGAGATAAAGACTTATACCAAGGGGACCTATAATCTCAGACTATGCTTCCCACGTCCGCATGATCTGAGCAGGCCGAGGAAAGGCGGGCGAAGGCGGCTCGCATCTGGGTCACTATAGTGTCTCATTGGCGTGTCTCTTCGCCGCGGCGTAATCTCCTGCCGGGTATCCACTTTCCGGACGTCAGGCCAGACTTACAGCAGTCTCTTGCCTATCATGTGTAAGGTTGTAAACCACTACCCCCTGTGTTACGGTTGTTGTATCGTCGTACGGGCCTCGCGACGAAGCTGATACAATGAGGTAGGCTCGCAACATCGATGTTGCCTTGTCCGGGAATCTTGTCGGAAGTCAGACCTAAGTCGCCGCATTGCCCGCGCCTTCGGCCCGCTCCTTCCCCGTTCCTCGTGTTCAAGACAATGTCATATCAAAGGAGGAACCCAACATGGGTTCGAAGCTTTACGTCGGTGGGTTGCCCTATTCGGCGACCGAGCAGCAGTTGAGCGAGTTGTTTGGGGCGCATGGCACGGTGGCTTCTGCGCGGATCATTGCAGACAAGTTCACGGGACAGTCCCGAGGATTTGGATTCGTGGAGATGTCCTCGGATTCTGAGGCCAAAGCCGCGATCACGGCGCTCAACGGCTCGGACATGGGTGGTCGCACGTTAACGGTCAATGAAGCGAAACCGATGGAGCAGCGTTCCGGTGGCGGGGGCGGCGGATTCGGTGGCGGCGGTGGCCGTGGTCCTGGCGGAAAGCGCGATCGCTGGTAACCGGCTCACGCTGATCGAATAGGCGAAAGGGTGCCATGAAAGCATGGCACCCTTTTTTTGTCTGTTTTTCGCAGATACGTCCGCAGAGGAAACATCAAGGTCCACGTCGCGGTGGATCACAAGCGTGTCAGGGGGAGGCACTACGATGGTTGTGCAGTTTTTTACTGTCGCGAATTGATAGAGACGACAGCTTCCTGAATGGCATTATCCAGTTGCTCGGCCGAAGTATCTCGCTTGACGCACCAGCCCTGCGCCCCATGAAGCTTTGCTATCTCGCACAACGTCGGATAGACCAACCGAGTCAGGATGAGCACGGCTATTTTCGGGTGCTTCGGATCAGGAACCAATTCCAACAAGAGATCGAATCCGGACTCTGGCATGTCGAGATCCAAAAGCACACAATCAACCGTTCGATCTTTACAAATGGCAAGAGCAGACTTTCGGTCTAGAGCTGTTAATACTGTATAGTTCTTACCAAGTTTCCTGACGGCATCCGACCAATAGATCAGGTCCCGTTGGTCATCGTCGATCAGGAGGATTGTGGTACAGGATGATTTTTTTTGGTGGGGCTCGGGGAGAGTTACAGGCATAGGAGCGCCATCTTAATCATCTGTAACAGGCAATGCAAGAAGGCCTTTAAGAACGGCTTACCTTGTGGCGGGGGAAGGGCTTGAGGGAGTTCCCGCTGTGACTGGTTCCATCTGACGAAATAGAATCAATCACTTAGGAGTAAAAGACGATGTCAAACATGCATTCCGTTACAGGTCAATTCAAACGGTTACAGAGCAAAGCTTGGGGAGGGATCAAACTTGGGCAAGGACCGCCGCCGCCGCTTTTGCGAGAAACCCTACGCCTTTCGTCTCCTTTGGCGTAGGTGAACGACGGTCTCGGAAATAGGTGCCGAACGTTCCGAGTACTTTTCCCTCTGAGGATGTGATCGGCATGCTCCAAGCCCCAACGAACCCCAGGGCGAGGGGAAGGTGGCGAAGCTCTGCCCACTTATCATCGGCAAAAAAATCAGGGGTCATGACCATCAATCCGGTCGCTGCCGCTGCTGCACATGTGCCTACCTTGGCGTCTGGTTTTAAACGATCAATAGCTTGCAGATAATCCTGGGGCAGGTTGGGTGAAGCGCCGTTTCGAAGCAAACCATTCTCATCGAGAATCAGAATTGAGACCGAGGCGCCATGGCCCGCCAAGTTTTCGCCGGCAGTTGCCAGACGGGTAAGTATTTCACGCCAAGGCACCCCTGCGGTTAACATCTGTTGCACACGCTCGTAGGACTGCTCAACGAACTCGTCGAGCGCCAATGCTGCCTGTGTCAACGGAACGTTGCTTAATTCCTGTTGCATCATCGTGCATAACCCCCGAATCAAGTGTTGATTGTCCTCCTTGAATATAACACATCTGCAATCTGCGAGTAATCGATTGCAGTGGCTCGGTCAGGCCGTTCGGCAGATTATTTGATTGAACTAGGAAATGGCTTTAAAAGTGATGGAGAAGCAGAATGAGGATAGGTCTGCATATCCCGGAGGAATTCATTGATCGCTGCTCTGACTCTCGCGAAACATTCACAAGACAATTCCTGCATGGTGCGCACTTTACAGAGTTCGACCTGACGGTAGGCGTACCGAATAATTTTTCGGTCCTGAAGACTAGCAAGAGCCTCGCTGATGGTCGCCCGTTGTACTCCCAGCTGTTCGGCCAGAAAATCATGAGTGAAGGGAAACGCTCCTCGCCCGGTTCGATGTTGATGTGCGAGGAGCCACCTACCTACCCGTTGCTCCACCGAATGAAGCTGGCTGCATCCGACCGAAATAATCGCCTCTCGCAGCATGGTCGCACTGAACCTCGACAGGGCGTACCGCAAGAACGGGAGTTGTGAAAGTCTTTTGAGAAGAGAGGAAACACTCAGACGGAATGCTAATCCACCAACCTGGACGATGACTCGACACGGCGCATTCATATGTCCCTGCACAACGGTAGAACCGGTGCATCCTTCCATCCCTACGACAGCGACCTCCACAGTGCCACCGCCGGGCTCCGAATCGATCAGACTGAAGGCGCTGCCAACCGGAAAATGGAGGTAGCGTATAAGGGTGTTGACTTCGTTGATTTCTTCCTTCGTATGGAGCGAGACCAGCTCGAAGGCATCTTTTAAAATTTTGCGCTCCTTAGAAGGAAGGCATGCCAGAATCCGGTTTTGTTGGAAATCGGCGGTGTGAAAAGAAACAGTCATACTGACCAGCGTAGTCTCTAAGGAAACACTCGCCTACCTAGTCATCGCCCCCAATTATCCGCGGAGTATTACTTAGAAGAACCTCCGGCGCCGTTCGCCAAGGTCACAATTTCTACGCAACATCAATCTCTTCGTGACTAAGACAATGAGCAAGGTGACACCTCAAATGGCTACAACAGCGTGCTGATTTTTATGACCGTGAATGGAAAATGACCAGCGGTTGCCCTAGGGGATATCCTAGGTGGTGCGGATTGTCATGTAGATTACAGTCTCACGCCATCTATATGGGTATACATCCATCGGCTCCTACCGGTAACGCAATCCGAATACTGCTTGTTGAAGACCATCCTATAGTGGGGGAGGAGATTTACGAGTTGCTGGCTACCTATCCAAACATTGACCTAATTGGCCGTGCACAAGACGGACAGGAAGCGGTGTTGAAAGTAGACACTCTCCAACCGGCAGTCGTGGTGATGGACATAAATCTCCCAATAATGGATGGAATCGCTGCGACGCGTCTGATCAAGAGGAGGCACCCGCACGTCGTCGTCATTGGTTTGACCGCCGCACGCGAGGAATATCTGGTATATGCCATGTTGAAGGCGGGGGCTCATGAAGTACTCGCGAAGGAAAACGCAGAGGCTGATTTATACACCACGATACAACGGGGGGTAGCTGCAGCCAATACCATTCTCATTCTAAAGGAAGATCAAAATAATTCGGACACCACAACTTCTTCAGACAAATCGAGTGAATTGTCGGCTGGAAGACGCGCGGCCAATACTGACTCCGAAAACTTATGATGAACCTCAGTAATGTCAATCTGTCTGCGTTGACATCTTCTCAAGGCCATTGATGACCCTCGATTGTCGATGAGTGTCTTTCGCACCTTGTAAAAATAAATTCGTGGTGTAGCGTTTGGAGGATGATTCGGCCGATTGATTGTCAGCTACCATGCAAAAACTCAAGGATGCACTAGGGTCCTTCAGTGAATCGAGTGTTCGGCTGGCTCGTCTCTTGAGAGAGGGTGCCGCCGTTACGCCGGAAGAACTGCTGAATATCGAGAACAACATTTTAATCATTCAGCTGGCCCTGGCATTGAAGAAGACTTCTGCGAGGCGGCCTCCGTCTGCAACGAATGAGTGAGAAACAAGCCCTCAGTGTAAACGATCATCCGATCCTTCGCTAAAGACTGAAGCATCTCCTTCAACTTGTTTCTAGAAAACCAATACCGTCCTCGGGCGCTACGCGCAGGAGCCGTCGGCTATGGGTCTAAGAAGGATCTCCGCTAAGATTAGTAGAGCAGGTATCGTATGCCGTATGTGATCATGTGGTTGTTGGGAGTGCCGTTGACTGTGGTTCTTCTGCTCTGGGGGTCGGTATTGGCCGGTAAGTCTGGTGTTCTTCACATGCCCAAGTGCTTCTTGAGGATCGCTGAATCCTTGATGGCGGGATTCGCGGGAGCTAGTTCTGCCGCTTTTTTGAAGGCTGCAGTGGCGTCCTCATGTTTCCCCATCTTATCCAGTGACAGGGCCAGGTTATAGTGGGCCTCGGCAAGGTTCGGATCGGCCTTGACGGCTTTTTTGAACCAATCTGTTGCAACATCCCAGTGCCCCTGCTTGTAGTGACCTACACCCTCGTCATTGTCGGCCCGACCAGGTGAACTGGCGGGAGACATGAGGGCCGTGTCAGCACCACCTGACGTCGTCGTTCCGGCAGGTTTCCCCGAATCACAAGCGACCACGGCGATGAGACACGCAAGAATTAAACTCAGTTCAAGAGAGATCTGTTTCACATTGAACCTCCTAGGTAACATGGATCATAGAGCCATGATGTCTCAATCAGCGTATTTGCGAGTCATCGGGACGGCAAATCGATAATCGAGAAATAGCGTCAAAATCTACCGTATTCCCATCACCAACACGCCGTAGAGGACAGTCAGTATGAACATTCCCAACATCCCTAGTACTGCAAGCGTGGCCTTCTTATGCACGGTCATGGATGTCTTCATGGTCTTCCTTTCCTTGGCGGTCCAACTTCAATGCGTCCTACCTCTGCTTTCATCGCGCCGAATATATGTCCGCGGTTCGCTCTCAGGCGGCCGCGGGCAACGGCTGTCTGCGCGGGGAACATTGCAACTCACAGAACGACGGACGGGTACAGCCCATCTGGCGAAACCTGGACTGAGATCAATTGAACAATCGTAGACCAGCAGTCACAGCGACGCCCCCTTGTTTGACCACTGTCAGTTCAAGTAGACCCTTTCGCCTCAAATAGCCTACTGTGTAAAAGACTTCCTTCCGAGTCAAACCTGGAAAGAGGTTGGGCACGTGATTGATGGGACAACCAGGCGCGCGAGCTATGACATCGAGAATGTGGTTAATAATGGTGTCATCAGGTTTCATGGTTTGGATTAAGAGGTTGTACATCTGTATCGTCTTTCCCAAAGCGTCGGCGACCCCGTTCAATCGCGACCATTTGATTTGAGAAAATAATGTGCTGGCTTAGTATAGTGAGCTGTTCTTCCATTGTATGTTCAATAGAGAACAGGGGCTGCGCCAGCACTCTCGGATATCGCATTTTGGACATCGCGTTGACCGGCACCGCCGCCCTCCAGATTAGCCAAGCACACCCTTCCGATCTGATCCTGGCGACACCACATTGACCGAGGAACTCGGCGGAATCGAAACAGCTACTTGTATCAAACTAAGCCCGCATCGATGGGATCAAAACGAACCCTGGAACTAGGGTAAGCGCTACTCGTCGCTTCACGAGATGGGACGCGAGGCGCTGTTAAACTTCATATATTTAATGAGCTCGTGGGGCAAATGGGATGCCGATGTGGTTGAAGCAGTGTTAGCGGGATGATTTTTCTCAGTGCGTAATGTCGATGTTTTTCACAAAACGTTGTGACTTGGAGTCACTTTTGAGGCTCATGCTCTGAATGGCCTTACGGGCGAGCTCCGCTTCGGCGCCGCCAGGGTAATGATCGAGGACCTCATCGAACGTCAGGCGCGCCCGATAGTAATCGCCGAGCATAGAATACATCTGGCCAATCTTAAAGGCCGAAGCAGCCGCTTTGGGACTCAAAGCGTTATATGAGCTAACATTGGAAAAAGAATTAAGGGCCTTTTTATAGCGACCCAGCTTGTATTCGCATTCGCCAATCCAATATTGGGCGTTCGCTGCTAAGGGGGATTTCCGATGTAATTCAATAAACAACGTGAAGCCAGCTAATGCCGCTTCATAGTCACCCTGCTTAAATTCGACCATCACACGATCATACAAATGACGTGAGATATCTTGCGGTTCGGAAGCAGTTACTGGTGCAGGGTACCAGAACATGGACATTAGAAGAACCATGCTCAGGAGGCTAGAGATCCGACTTCCTGCCTCAGTGTTTCGCTCTTCCGCTTGTGAGCACAACAAGGGAACGGACATCACGTTAACCCCATATAGTCCACACGCCCAGAACGATAAACCGTAGCCATATGTTGACCGGCATGATGAACGGCTGCATTGTTTAGCGGACCGATGGTATACAGCGCCCTCATACCGCGAGCCATCACTAGAATTGGTGCTCTCTCGTACACCGCCAGAAGCCGTGCTGCCTGCAACGCGGTGTCCTCTGTTTGGAACTGATACATCAACGCCTCTCTGGAGATAAGAATAAGGAAAGTACGGTAACTACGTAGCAAACACAGTACCACGAATGGTCTGAAACGGGAAATGCTCATAAGGCGAGCGTACGAAGCGACAGACTACACAATTTTCAAGGTGGGTATGTCGTTCTTGCCACGAATGCAGTCGTAAAAAGACCACGCTTCAGGAGAAAACACCACAGGACGACTGACCTCGCTGATTTTAACCCGGACCTGAACCCCCTTGTCTCCCATTCGCCGTAAGGATCCAGATAAACAGAAACTGTTGTCAATAACTGAGATATGACGTGACTAAGCAGCATCCCAGTCATATGCTTCCGAATAGACGGTTTAATAACGGAGATCAAGCCGTGGCAAGTCATAAAGATGAGGGTGAACGTCGAGAACCTGCACTTGACGATATGGAACCCGGCAGAATTTATGGCGCTGTCATTCCTATGTCTGAGGGCGCTCGAACTCAAATGCGTGACAGCATGGAAGTGATCGAGTACCTCCTCAATCGAGAACGAGTTGTCTGGACCTAGAATACGCCATGCCCCCGTCCCCCATCGAGGAGGAATAATGAGAAAAAGGCGCATCATCGTTAGAAAGGGATCCAGATGGACTGCCGATGAGTGGGAACGGGAATGGGGAATAGCAATGACGAGAATAGAAAGTGTTCCTGGCTTAGTGGAACGGCAGACCCTTTTCCAGGATTGTCTCACGGTTCTGGACGGGGCATTTGTGGATGGAAATAGACTGCGGTTTGAGCTGGGGCTTAGTGCTCTGATTGACTTCTGCACCGACGTTGTCGACGCCGGCGACTGCGAACAGTGGTGGAACGAATCACGATAACTGATTATGCAGCCCGAGGAAGTGTAACGGCGTACTCGCCCGCCTTCTTACACAGCAAACAGAACTCACCACCACAGCTCAGATAGTCCACAAATCTTTCTCTCCAAAGCACCTGGGCGTCCGGTCCAGGGTGAGAAGTGGACACATAAGTCATCCAATCAATTCAATGCGGACGGCCTTCACAATCACGCGGCCCTGGCCAACTTCGACCTGTCACCGGCGTACCATCGACAGCCACAGGCGTGACAGACGAGTAGCTCGACGGATACGCCACTGTATACATCGACCGCGGTCTCTGGGGTGAGCATGGCGCGGCACATCCAGCATCGGGAGATCAAGTATCCCATGGGAGGTTTTTTTTCAGTATGGCTGTCCATGCTTTCAGCCTACGCCCCACGGAGGGGGAGTCGACTATCAGGAAGGACCCGCGAGGGGATCTCACAGCGGCAGCAGGTGAAGAATTTGGAAGGTCAGGGCTGCGCTGCTGAAGTCTCAGGTTATGGGAAAGAGAAGGGTTTCTGTCAGGATCGTCGTTAATGTGTAAGCCGCTCTGCGCGGCCCGATCTTCTCAGTCTTCACTGGCGCCTCGCAGGTGCTAGCCGGTCGGCCGACGAGGGCAATAACAAAAAACAATTTTCTAATGCAATGGGGAAGACGGGACTACCAGCATTTTAGGTGCTGAGGAAAAGTGCATGTTTTCATGAAGTTACAAGATTTCTGCACGTCAAAACCGCAAACGGCTTCATTAAGATCAAGGGGTTGCAAGGTGGGTTGGCAGCTAAGATTTTGTCTAGCAGGCTAAAGATAACTCTCAGAGCCCTATCGCACATAGAGTCCGATTCGAACCCCCCATTCAGTTTGTTTAGAAGGATTGGCGGAGAGGGTAGGATTCGAACCTACGGTCCGGCTGGCCGGACAGCAGCCATAAGGTTGCTACGATTACAGCCGCTCTCGCACCTCTCCGTTTGACGCGTTACTTCGATGGGCCGACAGTGGTCGATAAGCACTTTAAGTGAAACTGTGTCAACCCGGCCGCTGCGCCGGATAGTATTCGACTCGTCCGCACTTGTCGCAACGCCAAGCGTTTATCATTTTGAGTTTTTGGAGCTCAGGAGAAAGATATAATTCTGTTCTGAGCATGCTTGCCCCGCATCGTTCACATCTCATGATGGCCTCCCATTGGTTCCGCGGGTTCAGCAGAAGGGAACTCATTCCGCTGGATCAACTAGCAAGGCTCATACCGTTTTCTCTATTCAAAAACTGCCACAGACCGACGATTTTCTTAGGCCATCTATACCCTAGTGGGATGCCTTGTCCGCACTATGGAACAAAGTGTCTCCTATTTCCGGGGCTCTTTCTTGCGGTTGGTTTTGAGAGCAGATGCTTAGTCCTATTTAGGCGCCAAAGCGTGTGAACCAATCTGCCTCTTGGAGTTACCGGAGTCCCATCTGCCCATGTCGTGGCGACCGTTTCCGCTCTAGTAGGTAGGTATTGGAGGCGCCGGACGGAGTTGAACCGCTGATGAACATCACAGTTTTGCAGACTGTGCCCTTCCACTTGGGTACGGCGCCATAGGACTGTTTTAGCCCGCCTTCGATCCAGGCACCTTCTCGTCAATGATACGCTGGCCATACGCGATGCCATGGACATCGGCTTCTTGCTCGGTTTCATAGACGGTAGGTCCTGAAAAGGGCTGCACGTTCAACAGACCATCAGTCCGCGAGTAGATCACAATCCGTAACTTCCATTGCCCTGAAGCGGCGACCGGTTCAGGGTTGGACTTGATGATGTAGTCCTTGTAGTGAATTCGCCTTCCCACTACGCAACTTTATGGCCTAGGCGTCTGAGTGACAACCCACCAAACGGATTGCGGGAATATACGGTGGCTGTTCATCCGGGCGGAAGCCACTGAGGCAGGCTGCTAGTGCTTCGACGAAACTGCAGGTATGGAGCGGTGTTGTAAGTAAATCGAGGAGAGAAATGTAGTTTTCGAGGGAAATTCGATCAAGATCAGTAAGCCGCAAATCGCCATTACATCACATCGTCATCGAAAAACTCCTCGGGCGTCGGCTCCCCGGTACAGGTGACTTATACATCCATAATTGGGATGCGCGCTTACGCGAGGCGGTTACTCGGCTCGGTGTGCTGACAGAGCAGAAATTACTCGAGGAAAATTCTGGGATACAGCTGAAAAGGCCGTTCCAGGTGCCACGAGAGGTGCCACCTTCCTATGTAGAACTAATTTCAAACGGTGTAAGTAGTGGAAAAGTGGTGCCGAGGGACAGAATCGAACTGTCGACACCAGCCTTTTCAGGGCTGTGCTCTGCCAACTGAGCTACCTCGGCACATCGAAAGACAAGACGCGGCACTTTTGCAGAAACGACCGACGAAAATCAAGGCTCGAGTAATTTTCTCAAGCTCAAGCATTACGATGTTTGAGAGTGGAAGCAAGGGGCTCTAGGTCGAGCAAGCTTTGTTTGGCGGAGAGGGGCGTTGTTCCCGTCGTTAACTCAAGCCCTCGCTATATTACAAGACGTTGCGCTGATCGAGGCACGCTAACGGATCGGATAGGAGGGTGTCAAGGCTACGGCCGAGCGGTCGAGCGTTCCGCAGTGTCCTTAAGCTCGTCTCGTACGCTTGCGCTACCCAACCTGCACGAACATCCTCCTCACACCTGAAACATTCCCTGGTCTGGGGATGTTGTCCTGGCGCCCCGCTTAGCGAAACATACTAATAGATTCTTCCGAAGATTTTTACACAGGTTTTACCGTTCATGGACGATCGTGAACGCCGCTGGTGCTATGGTCCGCGCCGCACAATGGCTGAGCGGCTCTTTGTGGGAGGTGCACCATGTCGGCAAGATCGTACTACCCAAAGTCCGTGCGCGCCGTAAGCGCGTTGGTGATTATCGCGCTTCTTGGTCTGGGGCAATCGCTTTTCGCAGCCACCGCTCCCACCACTTATTCCGCCTACACAGGGACCGATGCAAAAGTGATCCCATCCGCTCCGGCGCTCGGTGCGGCTAACTCGATCATCAATGATCCGACGTTCGGTTCGCGCATCCTGCGTGCGACCGATGCTAATACTGCAAGCGGGAATTCCTTAATTCCCGAATATGCTGGTTTTTATCGGACGTGGAATGCCAATTCAACAGCGCTGAAGCTCATGAATGGCCAAGGAATATCCTATTGGCTTGAGTTCAACCCTTCAACGTTCAGAGTCGGTGATGGGTCCGCCCGTCCAAGCTTGCATCCCCTAAGCTTCGCCTGGACATGGGAATGGTCCGCCGTCGATCCCGACATTATCTACTTTTTAAACGGGAACCAGCTGGCGAAGTACAACAAGGTCACTACTCTAGTTACCAACCTTGGAGGTCCGCCTAACGGCGATACAGTCACCATGCACGTGGCCGTGGTGGGGCAGGATAGCTGGGTTTGTTCAACGGCGGGAGCCGGGACCCAGAATAGTTATACAAAGATTTATTGTCTGAATCCTAATAACCCATCGCAGACCAAATTCATCGATGTCTTGAATAAGACCATCAACGGCATTGTCCAAAGCGATCCTAAGTGGCCGACCTCGGCTGCCGGCCAAACCATCGGGATTCATTCGATGTATGGCAGTGCCGCCGGAACCTGGCTCGACGTCGTCTTCCTTCAGCAGAGCTGGGGAGCCAATGGTGATTCTGTGTTCAATCTTGCGACGAATACCTGGTCCCTGGTGACGAATTCCGATACCCGTTGGTCTGGACACTCCTCCATGGGCAATGGCAAATATGTCAATGGCTCAGGATCGATCAATGGGATGGATTCTCGCGGTGCTCTTCTCCGAGATCCGAACAACCTCATGGATGCCACAAAGTACTCCTTTATCATGCAGCCGCCCTCGACCGCGGGGTGGTATGATGCCGAACACAGTTCGTGGTTCAACTCGTCAACGAATCCCCAGGCGCCTGTGCTGTTTTCACGATATAACTGCACGGCGCCTCCCGGGCCCCTCACCTGGTATGGAGAGATCATTGCGGCGGCGACAGATGGTTCCAATACAGTTTGGCGCTTCGCGCACAATCACAATGGGGGCCTTGTCGGTTTCGCTGGTCAGTCCTTTGCGCAAATTTCAAATGACGGTCGCTGGGCGCTGTTTTCAAGTTACTGGGATGGCACGCTGGGCGCAGCGGCGGGCGATTTTGGCTTCTCAAAGCGCATCGATACATTCATCGTTGATCTGGTTACGTCGGCCTCTCCTCCCACTCCATCTCCAGGGCCGACATGCTTGCGATATAATCCGAACGGCCGGTGCCTGAAATGGAGCAATTAGCCTGCTTGTTGCGGATTTCGTGGCGTTAACGACGGTGGCGGAGAGAGAGGGAGACAACGCCAGACCCTCACTCCGTTCCAGTCCGCAGCCAGAGCCAGTGAGCCGCGAGGATGCTAAGTCTCATTACTGTCTTTGTCAGGCTTGAATGGAGGGAAGGGAGGCAGTCGAACAGTCTTGCTAGGCTTCTGCGCCTTCGCTTTCTTAATCTGTCTGTCGAGAAGATAGCAGTAGACCTCTAGAGCATGAAGATCCGCTCGGCTTAGAGTCTCCACTTCCTCCGTACCAAGTCGTAGTAGTACACCCTTGATTTCCTCAGCAAGATTGTAAACGGCGACTCGCAAGTCCATATGAATCCTCGCAAGCCATGTCGAATCTGTATAAATCTGAATATTAAATGCTCCAAGCGGCGCTGAGCCACTGGTATTTTTGACAGGGGTACACTTGCCCAGGTCGGCTTCAAACGCGAGAATCGAAGCCAGTCTGCCACAAGTTCTGCCACAACTCTTCGCAAACTAGCGCCAGTCAACGAGTCGCAAGGGATAACGAATCCTGTGCGGCTGTGATCGAGTGGAAGTGAGCGGCTGAGAGCTACGGTGGAGCTACAGAACTTGAAGGGTCTGGTGATCCAGATTCGCTGAGAAATCACTTTGGGCGGGATTTGGCGGAGAGGGAGGGATTTGAACCCTCGGTAGAGGTTTTAGCCCCTACAACGGTTTAGCAAACCGCCGCCTTCGGCCACTCGGCCACCTCTCCACAACATCAAGACTGTATCCTGTTCTGGGGTTTTCCTGTCGTCGATGTAGCTAGGCGATGACGTTAGGATGACCGACTAGCAGGGTGTTCCCCACAGCTCGTTGTGCCCTTCGCATGGGCGCCTGCCCCATCAACAAAATCCCTCTGCAGAAGACATGGCTCGGTACTGGCGACAGGCAATGGCGAACAGAGGACGTTCTGTTCGGATTGTCCTCTTCATTCACCATCAGAGTGAGGCGTGATCATACCTGACGGCTCCATGAGGTACAAGAGTACGCCCGGAGCCTTCGTGCTGCGATTATTGCTCAATCTGAAGACGTGATGGTTTGACCGTGAGGACGAATTGATGCAGCTTTGTCCACTCGAAGCCGCCGGAGCTCTGGTGTGCGACCGAAGTCACAGGCATGGATGTTATGTTCAGGCGTTTGGTTTCCTGACGGTAGAGCGCGTCGACGTGCGACGATGGTTCGAAGTAGCGGGGTTCAATGTGGCCGAGCCGGATCACGCCGCTTGCAGAAAGCATATGCAGGACGGTCCGCACTTGCCTGCGCCTCGCTCGCATTTTCCTCACATAACGAAGCGGTGAGCTGAACATCCGCATGGTGCCCTCAACAATAGTGCCAATGGTTCACATCCAGAGAATGCGTCCGAAGTCTTCGTCGATCTCGCGGGGCCGATGACATTGGGTGCAGCGGGCGAACAGCTTTCCTACTTGGGACTGGTTTACGCTGCGGAGGACGAGCTGATAGCTTCGGCTGCCACAGCAGGAACAAGCTTTCCCGTGCACATTTCTTCGAATCGCTCCGATTTTTCCCTCTTGCTTGAACATGGACTACCCTCCAAGAGATAGGTCGCGCTCGGATGGTGTCCATCTTGTGAGCAGTCATGGTCGTTTGAAAATACCGTAGAGGTAGGCAGAACCCATCCTAAAAGGGGGGCGTCTTGGCGGGGGAAAAAGGGAGGCGGAGGCAGGTCTCCCAGGAGGGAGCAGAGACCACTTGTCGCTCCAGGGTGGGCATGCCGGAAACGACACCTCCGCCCACCTCCACTAAAACAAAGACTGCGGACGGATTCAAGGCGGTAAAACTCTAGTCTGCTCAAACAGTTTCGGGCCAGAAAGGGAGTATTCCGTTTCACCAGGGTGATTCCTAGAGAGGTTGCATACAAACCTCTGTCTTCCATCTCCTACGTTTTTCTACCTTGGTGTGGTTGCTCGGTACACACTGATTTGGCAGGAGATATCTGTTCGCTGTGAACGCTTATAACAGGGAGAGCGCGCACTATGCGCGGAATGAGTCGTGCTCGAAGAGGATAAATAGCTGAGACGAATGACCGCCGAGCAGCCGCAGAAGTTTCAGGCCGCGGCAATCCGATTCATGAACTGTGTGTAGCAGCTCGGACAATAGGTATGAGTTAGGCGGTAGGCGGAATGATCAATCCCATGAGTTTGTCGAAAGACTTGTTTCGTAACCCATGATTCAGTCTCTGATCTCGGTTCCTCCCTGATCAGCCCACAGACGCAGCAGATGGGCAGAATCACCGTCTGTGTAACTGTTGCCATGGAGGACTCCTGACGCTCGGGGTGGTTCAGATTAATCTGATACACGATACGGCAAGCAGGCGTAATGCGCCCCTAGGAATTGCCCCAGTTTATCTACTAATGGTCCAGTGGGAATAGACCGCAACTTAGTGACCGGTCGTCGAGCGTGCGTTAATTGCCGCCTGAATCTCCACGTACAGTTGTTCAACGGCCATATATTTAGATATGAGCGTTGTGGCACCGGCGGCGGTCATCGCCCGCCGATGCGCATCACTCGCACTGACCGAAAGGCCGACGATCACCACATGCGGATAGGATGTCTTAATCCTCATTGTGGCATCAATGCCGTTGAGCCTCGGCATGTTGATGTCCATCACGACGACTGAAGGGGATAATTCCTTGACCAACCTGACCGCCTCTTCGCCATTAGACGCTTCACCGACGAGGGTGAGATTCGGATAACTCTCCAATAGGTCACGCAAGGCGGCACGCACGCGTGCATGATCATCCACGAGCAGTACGCGAATGGCAGATCTCACGATCGATCGGTCGTACGACTTGTCGCACAAAGTCAGCGGGGCCTTTCCATGAATCGTCTGAACATCAATCTCGGAGCATATAGAGGAATTCATGACTCCCACCACTGGGGTTCGCCCCGGCTTTCCCCACCGGTACGTTTTAGAGACTACCTCACAATCCTACAGACCTGTACGCCAATGCCGATTGACAGCGGTCGAGTATTGCTATGCACATTAGCGATGAGGTGAGGAACTACTTAAGGGCGTGTGAACGACTCATATCTTTTCTTTGATGATGAGCAGGCAGCTTGACGAGCAATGAGGCTAAATGAAAAGAGCTAAGACTTTGGGCTCTCTTCCGCTGGTCCAGACGGACCCCAAAGATCGCCTAAACCTAAGGATTCCCATAAGTCTTTTTCAGACTGAGGAGGGGAGCCCTCAAGAAAGCTGGCTAGGATCTTCGATTTGTAGGCTGCAGCGTGGGGCCTGCATTTCTTTACCGCATCTGCATATTCTTGTTTCGATATACGCAAGCGTTGAAGCAGAACCCCCTGAGCCAGTAAAAGCGCGTGATGGACCGAAAGCGTATGGGCCAGCCTCTCAATGAGCTTCCGATTTGTCATGAATGCCCTCCTTCGGAAATGATGTTCCCAAATGCCCATGAATCAGACAGAAATTATCGGTCCAAAATTACAGCGCAACAGCAGCCGAAGCGAAAACTCCCCGGTCCAATACCTCCGTTCTCCTCTTGCACCTTAATCTACACCGGGCTTAGAATACACCCATCCGCAAATAAGTGCGTAGCATCGCTATTTTTGTAAGGATGATAAGGAGTCGTGGATTATGGCTTTACTAATTACTGCCGAATGTATCAACTGCGGAGCCTGCCTGCCAGAATGTCCGAACGAGGCAATCTTTGAAAAGCGCAGTGACGCGGAGGCAAAAGGAAACCACGTGGGCGACGGCCAGGGCGAGGGAGACGGTATTTACGTGATTACGCATGACCGGTGCACAGAATGTGTCGGACATTTTGACGAGCCTCAATGTACCGCTGTTTGCCCGGTCGATAATTGCTGCATCTCTGATCCAGCCTATCCGGAGCCGACCGATGTGTTGCTGGAGAAAGCAAAGAAGCTCAATCCTGACAAGACCATCGATCCGGCAAAAGTATGGAGCGGTGTACGGAACTAATCGTTCCCTTTTGAAGAACCGGGAAACAGCTTAACACGCCTACCTAAGTGTCCAATTTGTTAAGCTGCCGAAAAAAAGCATAGGTCGTCCTTCTATCCGCGTGCTGGCCCGGGACACTCGAGACACAACAAAATTATTCGGCTCGTCCTTCTCGTCCTTGTGGAGGTCCCTACCAACCTAACTTGCTACATAACCCTCTCAGCGGGTGGGACGGAATGCCAGCGAAAAGGGACCGCTTCGCCTTCTCGTGCAACGTGCTTACATTTGACGATCCCTATAGTTATTCATCGCTGTACAACGAGCTTGGGAGCTCGCAGCCCGCACCCTCTTCGCAATCATGGAAGGCTTTCAGTTGATATCCTGATTTGTCGAGCAGAGCACAATCAGCGAATTAGCAAACACGGTAGCGCATTTCCGAATGTATTGCACTGAGCATGACCGACGGGTGAGATGTGAAAACGTTCGTAGGACCAAGTAGCTGTCAAAAGTGACAGTTTTCAATTAGGTACATCTTTGCCATAGTGCGCCGACTCTTCTCATGCAGACACTCCGCCGGTGGTGGTGCGAAAGACGATCAGGACCTAACTCATGGATGGCACCGAGCGCAACTCACCGGAAGAAAGACGCACAGAACAAACCCGCCTGGAGGCGTTCAGCGCGCGGATCGGCACACATCTTATTGAGTGTGGTGACTTCGGCGAGATGCTGCGGCGCTGCACGCAGACGATGGTGGAGGATCTGGGGGCCGCCTTTGCCCGCATTTGGACCTTGGATGAACAGCACAATGTACTCGAGTTGCAGGCCAGTTCCGGCCTTTATACCAACCTGGACGGCCGCTACGCCCGCATCCCCGTGGGCAAGCTAAAAATCGGCCAGATTGCGGCAGAACAAAAGCCTCACCTAACTAATCACGTGATTGGGGATCCCCGCGTACCTGAACAGGCGTGGGCCAGACGGGAGGAGATGGTCGCGTTCGCCGGCTATCCGCTCATCGTCGAGGAGCGCGTCATCGGCGTGATGGCGATGTTCTCCCGTGAGGCGCTGTCAGAGTCGACCCTACAGGCGATGTCGCTGGTCGCGGACCACATTGCGTTGGGGATTCAGCGCAAGCTGGCAGAACACTCATTGCGGCAGAAACAGGAACGCCTCACGCTGGCGCTTCAGGCGGGTCAGATGGGCGTCTATGACTGGGATATGGTGACGGACGCTCTCTGGTGGTCGCCGGAAACATATACCCTTTTCGGCGTCTCGGCGGACGAGTTTGTCCCGACTCCCAAAAACTTCGAGAAGCTTATCCATCCAGAAGACCGTGCACGAGTGTGGCAAGAGTTTGCCGAAGCGCTCCACAGCGGAGACCATTGTGCCCATGAGTTTGAGTTTCGCATTGTCCGCCCGGACGGGACCCTGTGCTGGATCACGAATCTGGGACGCAACCAATACAGTACCACGGGTAGACCGATCCGCCATTACGGCATAGCCAGTGACATCACCGAGCGCAAAGAGTGGGAGCAAGCCTTGCGTGACAGCGAGAATCGACTGCGGGCGTTCTCTGGCCAGTTGGAGCAGTTGGTGCAGGCACGTACGGAGGAACTGACGCAGTCCCACGATCGCTTGCGCGGGCTCGCTACCGAGCTGAACCTCGCCGAGCAACGGGAGCGCAAACGGCTGGCTGCGGAGCTTCACGACCATCTCCAACAGTTGCTGGTGCTGGGCCGCCTCAAACTCCGGCAGGGGAAAGAGCTCGTCGAGACCTTCCCGAAGTGTGCCACGCTTATCAGCGAAGCTGATGGCATTCTGGCCGAGGCATTGACCTACACTCGCACTTTGGTCGCGGAACTCAGCCCTCCCGTACTGCGTGATCATGGCCTGTCGGCGGGGCTCAAATGGCTCGGCGCGTACATGCACAAGCATGACATGGCGGTTACCGTGACGGTGCCCGAGGCGCATCTCCAGTTGCCTGAGGATCAGGCGCTGCTGGTGTTCCAATCGGTGCGCGAGTTGCTGATGAATGCCTGGAAACACGCGGCAACGAGCACGGCCGAGGTCACCATGGAGCTAGACGGCGATCGACTTCGATTACACGTACACGATAAGGGCCAAGGCTTTGACCTGGCTGCTGCTGATACCGCGCCTTCAACCAAGCTCGCGTCAAAATTCGGCCTCTTCAGTATTCGAGAGCGGATGAAAGCTCTGGGCGGCTCCTTTGAGATCGAATCGGTTCCTCATCAGGGAACCACGGCGACCCTGACGTTACCGTTAGGAGCCGCATCGGGCGGGACAGAAGCGGAACCCCCGCCATTTGGGGCTTCGCAGGAAGGGTCAGGAGAGCAGCCTGCTAGGCCGTTGGTATCAGGAGAAAAATCGCGGCCTGTCGGTGTGTTATTGGTCGATGATCATGCCATGGTGCGCCAAGGGCTGAAGACGATGCTGGAAAACTATGCCGACGTGGAAGTCGTGGGCGAGGCGTGCGACGGAGAAGAGGCGTTGGTGTGTACCGAACAATTGAATCCTGCTGTGGTGGTCATGGATATCAATATGCCGAAGATGAATGGCATCGAGGCGACGACTCGCCTGAAAGCCCGATATCCCGACCTCGCCATCATCGGCTTATCGGTCAACGCAGGAGAAGAGAACCAGAAGGCAATGAAGAAGGCCGGGGCCACGTCGCTGATCACGAAAGAGGCCGCCGTGGAACAGCTATATGCCGCCATTCAGGAAACTTCTTGCCGAGGTACGAATCCACCTTGAAGAAATGAGCATACAGCAGAACATGCATTTTCAATCGGGACTTCTCAGTGTGGATGCAAGCGGAGAGTTCTCGCTAGAAGATGCCAAACAGGCCTTTTTGGAATTACTCAAAGCCATTGCGCATTACCAGGCAGAGAAAATATTGCTCGATGGGCGGAACGTGAAAGGGAAGCCCGGGGACTTGGAGCGCTTCTACTACGGCGAATTCGCAGCGAGAGAAACTCACAAGTTGGTCGTTGAGCACAAAATTGTGCCGCGGTTTGCGTACGTTATCCATGAGCCTCTTCGGGATCCGACAAGATTGGGAGAAACTGTTGCCGTGAATCGCGGGATGAATGTCAAAACATTTGAGACTTCAGAAGATGCTATCGAATGGCTCACCGACGTGCACTGATTGCAGGGTCTCACACATAGCCGATGCCCTAGACGTCCGTGTGTGGCAGGAAACATGGCGGAGGGGGCGAGATTTGAACTCGCGGACCCCGTAAAGGGTCTCCGGTTTTCAAGACCGGCACGTTCGGCCGCTCCGTCACCCCTCCATGGTTTGATTCATACATGATGTCAATGCATTATGTCGATGGGTGGAAGAGATACGAATAGAGGTCCAGCATGATGCCGATATTACCATGACCAAGCTGCTGTGGGATGTATTTTACATTGGTCTCTCGCTGAACGAGGGAGACTGGTGAAAATATAGAAAGAGATCCCGCGACAGCCATGACCCCTTCAACTCATCAGTGAGCGCCCTTCCATTAGGTGATATGTGTACCTCGCGGCG
>Ga0207691_10000439_pt1 | contig 41424 bp, 33 predicted proteins | sample KBSM13metaG_FD_184327 | JGI IMG/M metagenome (GOLD analysis project Ga0207691, IMG submission 184327) | Miscanthus rhizosphere microbial communities from Kellogg Biological Station, Michigan, USA - KBS M1-3 metaG (SPAdes) (version 2) | ecosystem: Host-associated > Plants > Roots > Rhizosphere >...
CGCCGAAATGGGATTTCGACGATGCCACGTTCGAGCGCACCGCGACGGCCTTCAACAACCCCGATCACGTCAGCATCGTGATCCATAATTACCGCTGGCGGCTGAGCTTGGCCGAGGGCGAGGCACGATACGACGATCTCGAAAGGAAACTGTTCGAAGCTCCCATTATCGCCGTGCCCGCGATCACCATTGCCAGCGATTTCGACGGTGCGGCCGCGGATGGAACATCCTATGCCAAGAAATTCTCGGGCAGGTACTCGCACCGAGTGCTCAAGGACATCGGTCACAATGTGCCGCAAGAAGCGCCGCAGGCCTTTGCCGAAGCCATCGTCGCAGTCCACGGCTATTGATCGGCGTCAGCCTTCGACCGGTCGGCTGGCGCCGCCGGCATCTTGCCCTCGCCGCTCCATCGAGGATGGGGAGGAGCGGTCCGAAGATTTCGCCGTAATGGCACTCAATGTCCGCCGGTGCGGCGCCTCAAGTTGAGATGGATGTTCTTCTCGCGCGTGAAACTGATGAGCTCTTCGATGCCTTCCTCGCGCCCGACACCGGACTGCTTGTAGCCGCCAAACGGCGCACCGAGGAAGTGCTTCGACACGTCATTGATCCAAACGAAGCCCGCCTCCACCGCCGCCGCGGCGCGATGTGCGGTGACGAGATCGTTGGTCCAGATCGAGCAGGTGAGCCCGTATTCGACCTGATTGACCTGCGCCAGCATCTTGTCCTCGTCGCTCCATTTAAGGATGGAGAGGATCGGCCCGAAGATTTCCTCCTTGCCGATACGCATGTCCATGGTGACGTCGCAGAACACCGTCGGCTCGACGTAGAAGCCTTTGGCCAGATGAGGCTCGCTCGGCCGTTTGCCGCCGCTGAGCAGCCGTGCGCCATCCTGCTTGCCGGCCTCGATGTAGCCGAGCACCCGCTCGTATTGCACCTTGCTCACGATCGAGCCCATGGTGGTCGCGGGATCGGTCGGAATGCCGGGCTTGTAGCGCTTGACTGAATTCTTCACCCGCTCGAGCACGGCGTCGTAGATCTTCTCGTGCACGAATGCGCGGCTGGTGGAGCCGCAGGACTGTCCGCACCAGGTGAAATTCATGCCGTCGACCACCGCGGCGGAGACCGCCTCGAGATCGGCGTCGGGAAACGCGATCAGCGCGTTCTTGCCGCCGAGCTCGAGCGTGACCGGCTTGAGCGTGTCGGCGGCGGCCTTCATCACGGCGCGGCCGGTGGGCACGCTGCCGATCAGCGCGACCTTGGCGACGTCGGGATGGCTCGCCAGCACCTGGCCGACCTCCTTGCCGCCCGGCACCAGGTTCCACACGCCCGGCGGCAGGATGCCGTCGATCAGCTCGGCCAGCCGCAGCGAGGACAGCGGCGCCTGCTCCGGCGGCTTGACCACGATGGTGTTGCCGGCCGCAAGCGGCGCCGCCGACTTGCCGGCGACGAACATGAAGGGATGATTGAACGGAATGATGCGCCCGACCACGCCGAAGGGCTCGCGCACGGAAAAGTTCACCGCGTCCGGTCCCATCGGGATCGAGGCGCCCTTCATCTCGGTGACGAGGCCAGCGTAGAAATCGAGCTGCGCCGCGCCCGCCTGCGCGTCGCGCACCATCTCGGCGTAAGGGTTGCCGCAGTCGGCGGCGTCGATCATGGCAAGCTCGTCGCCGTTCTTGCGCAGGACGTCGGCGATGGCGCGCAGCATCTTCGCGCGTTCGAGCGGCGGCACACGGCGCCAGTCGCGGAACGCGGCCTTGGCCGCCGCGATGGCGGCTTCGGCATCCGCTACTGAGCCGTCGATCACCTTGCCCAGCGACTCGCCGGTACCGGGGCTGATGGTGTCGATATAGCGGTCCACCTTCGGCTTCTGCCATTTGCCGGCGTAGTAGGGGTCGCGGTGCGACGGCAGATTGGGAGCGGACGGCTGCGTTCTTGCCGCGGATGCAACTGCGGTCATGGGATTCCCTCTCGTGTTGTTACTCTGACGGTTGTTACCGGCGTTAACGATTCCGGCTCGCGCCTCTTGCGTCCCCTCTCCTCGCGGATTCCTCGCATATCCATGGCGATTTTGCTATCGCCGACAACCCATCGGCAGGAGCCGGCCGCACATTGGAACGCGACAAATGTTGGCGGCCCCGGTTGGCGGCGTCCCGGCCAATTTGGACCGGACGCTGGCGACCGCGCGATCGTCCGCTTGCGACGGGCGCGGGAATAATGTCCCTTGGCGGGTGTTAGATCGGCAGGCGGTCCACATTCGGAGGATAGCCACGATCATGATCCGCGCCGCATTCGCCCTGCTTACGCTCGCAGTCTTTGCTGCGATCGATAGCCATCCGGCTGCCGCCGAAGTCTACCGGCCATGGTGCGTGGTGTATTCCGGCCGCGACGGCGCCTACACCTGCATCTTCACCTCGTTCGAACAATGCATGATGACGGCGACCCCGGGCACGGGCGGCTCGTGCGTGCAGAACCCGTGGTATGCGCGCTACGGCGAGCATGGCCGGGGACAAGACGGTGACGACCGCCGCCGACCCAAGTGGAAATGAAAGCGCACCGTCGATCGCGACGGAAGGATCAGGTTCGTTTGATCGTGTCGAGGCCGCCGACCCGGCCGATGACCGTGTTGGCGCCGATCGCGATCACGAACAGGATGATCAGCAGCGCGTACATCTGCGGCATGTTGAAGATACTGTAGGCCTGGATCACCAGAAAGCCGATGCCGCGATTTGAGAGCTTGGTTTCCGCGAGCAGCGTGCCGATCAGCGCCACGCCGAGGCCGAGCCGCATGCCGTTGATCACGGGATGGCGCATGGCCGGAAGATAGATCTTGGTCACCATCTGCCAGGTGTTGGCGCGGAAGCTCCTGCCGACCCGGATGAGGACCTTGTCGATCTCGCGCATGCCGCCGGCAACGTTGAGCGCGACCGGAAAGAAGCAGGAGATCGCGCCCATCGCGACCTTGGATCCGGGCCCGACGCCGAACCACATGATCATGATCGGGAAAAAAATGATCTTCGGGCAAGGGCCGAGATAGTACAGGTAGGCTTCGTAGGCGCGCGACATGAATTTGCTGCCGCCGAGCAAAATGCCGACGGCGAGCCCGCTCACGCCGCCGATCACCATGGCGATGCCGATCTCGTAGAACGTCGTATACAGGTGGAAATAGAAGCTCGGATCGCTCAGCGTCGCGTACAGCGCCTTGCCGATCGCGCCGAGCGACGGCACGACGTCGCGGTAGAGCCAACCCGACGCCGAGACGAGTTCCCAGATCACCAGCACCGCCACGATGATGCCGATGCGCAGCGCCGTGACGGGGTGCACGGGCAACCGCAGCGGCCTCGCGGACGGCAGGCTCAGTCGACCGGTCTCAGCCATCGCTCAAGCCTTTCCATCAGGACGAACACGCACACGCTGACCAGGATCACGAAGCAGATCGCGGCGTAGGTTCCCGGCAGATCGTAGCGCTCGGCAAGCTCGTTGATAAGCTGCCCCAGCCCACCGAAATTGATCAGAAACTCGATCCCGACGATGTTGATCAGGGAAAAAATCAACCCGAGCCGCAGCCCGACGAAGATGGTCGGCAGCGCCGCCGGGAACAGGATCTTCCAGAATTGCTGCGACGGGGTGAGGTTGAAGCTCTTGCCCACATTGATCAGCACGCGGCGCGTGCCGGACAGGCCCTCCAGCGTCTTGAGGATGACAGGCGCCAGCCCGGCGGTGAAGCCCATCATCACGATGGTGAGCGCGCTCCTGCCGAAGATCACGAGATACAGCGGATACATCAATACCAGCGGGGCGGCCGCGATCGCCGCCACCCAGGTTTCGGTCGCCTGCCGCAGCAAAAGGTAGCGGTGGAGCAGGACGCCGCCGGTCACCCCCAGGACGGTCACCAGGATGGTGGCCGAGAGCGCCTCCGTGGCGGTGAGCACAAAGCGGTGAAGTACCTGCTCCTCCTCGATCACGCGCGGGAAAGCGGCGATGATGTCGGAGGGCATCGGCACGATGAAGCGATTGATGAGGCCGACGCGAATGAGCAGCTCGACCAGCATGATGAAGGCGACGAACGAGCCGAGCCCGATCAGTGCCGGACCGTATCTGCTCCGGGCGAACGCCCTGCCGGCGGCAACCGCGGCCTCGCTCATCGCTTCTCGCCCTCGCGCAGCTTCCGCCCCTCCTCGTCCTCCAGCCCGCGGCTCGCTTCCTCGCGCAGGTCGCCCCAGATCTGCGCCACGTAGCGCCCGAACGCCTCGCTCGACACGACCTCGGAGCTGCGCGGGCGCGGCAGCTTGATCTCCACCATCCGCTTCACCTTGCCGGGACGGTAGGTCATCACCAGGATGCGGTCGGAGAGCTGCACCGCCTCGGTGATGTTGTGGGTGATGAGCAGCGTCGTCTGCTTGAGCTGCTGCTGGATCTGCAGGACCTTGTCGCCGAGGAGGAGCCTGGTCTGTTCGTCGAGCGAAGCGAACGGCTCGTCCATCAGCAGGATTTTCGGCTGCGCCGCCAGCGTGCGCGCCATCGACACGCGCTGACGCATGCCTCCGGACAGTTCCGCCGGGTAGCGCCGCTCGAAGCCGTCGAGGCCGACCAGCCGCACGAAATGCTTGGCGCGCTCGTAACGCTCCGCCTTTGGCAGGCCCGCGATCTCCAACGGGAACGCGACGTTGTCGATGACGTTGCGCCAGGGGAATGTGGACTCTTCCTGAAAGATCATGCCGATCGATCGGTGCGGCCCGCGCACGCGCTCGTCCGCGACCTTGACCGTGCCCTCGTAGCCGTCGAGCAGCCCGCCGATGACGTTGAACAAGGTCGATTTGCCGCAGCCGGAGGGGCCGATGATACCCACGAACTCGCCGGGCGCGACGCTGAACGAGACGTGGTCGACCGCCGTGAGCACGCCATCCGGCGTCTCGAAACGCTTGACGATATCATCGACAACCAGAATAGGCTGCACGGGTGCGGTAGTCGCAACCCCGGAGTCGACGCGTTCAAACGGCACAGTCACGCCAGCCATCAATTGTCCCCTCTCGGCCGCCCGTCTGTCTCGCGCAGCGCGGCCGGCCGGTCTGCTTCGTCCTCGCCCTATACCACATCCCCACCAGCGTGGGCACGAACGGCCCCGGCGAAATTATGTCGCTGGCCGCTCCGGAATGGCCCTGCCGGCCGTCAACCGTCACCCGGCGGTCGGCCTGCAGAGGCCGACGCGCAGCTTCAACCCGCTTCCGCCTGCAACGGCCGGTTCGCCCGCCGACACCAGTTTTCCCAGGCGCGGTTGATGCCGTACGAGCCGGTGCGCGACGCAACCTTGTCGACCTCGCCCGCGGTCAGGAACTGGACCTCGCCCATGTCCATGGCCTGCTTCTGCAGCCGCGCGTTGACCTCGAGATAGACCGAGATATAGACGGCGTGACGGATGTTCCTGCCCGCGACGGTTGCGCCATGGCCGCGCATCAGCGCGGTGCCACTCCCGCCCATGAGCTTGGCCAGATCGCGCCCCATCTCCATGTTCTCGACCAGCAACGCGGTGTCGCCGAAATGGTCGTGGGAATCCCAGACCGGCACCTCGTGGCCGATCGATGCGCCCATGTGGAAGATCGGCTTGATCTTCTTGCCGGTCACTCCGAACGGAATGACGCTTTCGCTGTGGTTGTGCACCACCGACATCACATCCGGCCGCGCTTCGTAGAGCGCGCCGTGGATGAACCGTTCGAGATAGGGCGCACGCCCGCCGGCATCGACGGGCGTGCCGTCGAGCGTGAACTCCATGATGTCGTCCTTCTCGATGCAGTCGGGGGCGCGTGAACGCGAAAGCAGGTAGCGCTGCGGATTGTCCGGATGGCGCACGCTGATGTGCCCGAACGAATCCACCACGCCTTCGCGCGCGAGGATGCGGTTTCCGGTCACAAGTTCTTCGAGCAAGTCATCAAGCTTGGCCATCGGCGTTTCCTTCTGAAGGTTTGCGACGTTTCGCTGCGTCATGCGCGGGGTTGGTCCGCGCATCCATCGAACAAGCAGTCTTCGAAGCGGACGGATTGCCGGGTAGAGCCCAGGCAATGACGCGGGGATGGGTAGGTTCGACGATTAGGGGTATACGGTTCGCTCGAGCACCTCGGGTGACGGAGAGAGGACGGCGCCTGTTCAGAGGATGAAGCTCACCGAGCCGAGGGTGCCGAGCTCGTGCGCGTCGATGAGGACGCGGCGCTCCTTGATGCGGAAAGAATCCCCGGCGCATCTGAGGATGTAGCGATACGCGCCGACATATTCCCGGATGCGTTCATAGCGCCGATAGCGGTAGCAAACGAAGTTGGCGGCGACCGTGACGAGATCGCCATCACGCGCAACGATGCGCACGTTCGAGATCAGCCGCCGCGTGCGCGACTTGGGAAACTCGGCGTGGCAATTGGGATCGAGCACCCGGATGATGCGTTGGCGGATCCGCTCGCGGTCATCGGCTACGAGGAACAGCGTGGTGCGGTGGTCGCCTTCGAGCTGATCGTTGGGAGGAACGTAGTAGGCGGCATCGTCGGTGAGGAGTTCCTGCCACTCGTTGAGCTTCCATTCGTCGAGCAGCGCAGCCTCGTGATAGAGGAAATCCTCAACTTCCGCGCGCGTGATCACCCTCGGCGGCGCCACGGTCATGTCTGCGCTCCCATCAGCTCGTTCCAACGTCGCCAGAAAATGCGCAGGTGATGCTCGTCGCTGTTGAGCTGCTCGCCTTCCTTGCCCATGCCGCGCGACATTTCCGACCAGCGGTCGTCGGCCCAGTTGGCGAGACCCTGCTGCACTAGTTCGAGCGCCTCGACGTCGTCGGGGGTCGCAAAGCCGCCGGGGCCGTAAAACGTCAGAAAGGCATCGAGCCGGCGCGCGCGGGCGTCCTCGCCCTCCTCCACCGGCCCGAGCGCCCAGGCGGTGACGTGCATCTTACCGACGCCATCGGGATAGAACGTGCGCACGGTCACCGACGAACCGTCGTTGATCACCAAATTGGGGAAGATCACCAGGTTGCGGTTGGTGTCCGCGACGCGCCCAGCACGCTCCGCGCCCAGGCGCGCGACGAGCTCGCCGCGGATGTCGTCGATTTGCGCCTTCGCCGCCTCGCCGTAGAGCGGAATCCATTTGGCGACCGGCCGCCCGCGGAAATTCACATTGTCAGTGGTGAAATGTCCGTTGCCGAGCTCGACCGCCTTGCCCCGCGTGGGCAATACCAGCCCCTCCTCCTTGGGCGGCTCGATCTTCACGCCCGAATTGGCCATGAAGTTGAGCCAGGTCGAATGGGTCGCGGGCAGGTGATAGTCGTCGACGCTGTTCTCCACCATCAGCTTCCAATTGGCGGCGACGTCGTACTCCTGCACGCCGGCGATGATCTCCATCTGGCCCGACGGCGACTGATCGATGACGAGATCGATGTAGTCCTTGGCGCCCGCCAGATAGTCGGGAAGCGGATCGGCGTCCTCGTCGAGACACATGAACCAGAAGCCGCGGTACTCCTCGAACCGTGCCGGCCGCCGCAGGCCATGCGAGGATTTGTCGAAGCTCTCGGCATAGGCGTCGGCGCCGGGCACGCCCACCAGGCGACCGTCGTTGCCGTAGGTCCAGCCGTGATAGATGCACTGGAAGCGCCGCCGATTGCCCTCACGTTCGGTGCACACGATGGCGCCGCGGTGGCGACAGGTATTGAACAGACAGTGGAAGTTGCCCGCCTGATCGCGGCAGAAGATCACCGGCCGGCCGGCAACCTTGCGCGAGCGGAAATCGCCCGGCTTCTTCAACTCGGAGGAATGCCCGACATAGATCCAGCAGCGGCCGAAGATCTGCGCCCGCTCGGTGCGCAAGACGTCCTCCGACACCAGGACTTCGCGATCAAGCAGGAACCTCTTCTGCTCGCGGTCATCGATGATGTAGGAGCGGACGGACATTTCCCATTGCCTCTCGCTTCGGCCGGCCCAGGCCCTAACGTACATGCTGGTTCAAAACGGGGTCAATTCCACCGCGGCCATCGCATGCGCGGAACAGGGCTTCGCCACGCCCTATTGAACTTTTCCCGCAGGGCGGTAAAGCACACTGTCTCCTTCACACCGTCTCCTTCGCAACGAAGTCCCCTCATGGCAGAAAACCCGATCCCCGTCTGCGCCACAGCCGACCTTCCTCCCGGCAACGTCAAGAGCTTCGAGGTCGGCGACGAGATCGTAGCGGTCTACAACATCGACGGCACCTTCTATGCGACCGAGGCGCGCTGCACCCATGCCACCGCCGATCTCGCCGATGGCATCCTGGAGGGGGACGTGATCGAGTGCAGCCTGCACTTCGGCGCATTCCACGTGCCGACCGGCAAGGCCGTGCAGGCGCCCTGCTTCATCGATCTCAAGACCTTCCGCACCGAGGTGAAAGACGGCCAGGTGCTGGTCGACCTCGAAGCGCCGGCGGCGACAGCCTCGTAATCTCCGCGGCGCGCGCGGTCCGAATCCGTCCCGGTGTCCACCACCCCCGGTGGACCGAGAACCCCCACCGGCCTTATGTCTGCGGCTGCGGTTCCGGCTGCGGCGCCGCTTGTGGCCCCGGCTCCGGTTCCGACACGGGCTCGATCTTGCGCTTGGTCTTGGCTTTCTCGCGCGGCGGCCCCATCAGCAGCGGCTGGAACAGCACGGCCGCGGCCATCGTGGTGACGAGCGCGAGTGCCATCAGCTTGCCCATGCTCGACGTACCGGGATGGCTCGACAGCCACAAGCTGCCGAAGGCAGTCGCGGTGGTAGCTGCGCTGAACATCACCGCACGCGTCAGGCTGGATTGCAGCAGGTCGGTCTGCCCCGCCCGCCACGCCATGATGTAGTAGATCTTGAAGGCGACGCCGACGCCGAGGAGCAGCGGCAAGGCGATGATGTTCGCGAAGTTGAGCTTCATGCCGAACAGGACCATCAGCTCCATGGTCACGACGCCGGCCATCAGCAGCGGGATGATGGTCAGCAGAACGTCGCCGAAGCGGCGCAGCACGATCCAGAGCAGGAGGGTGATCGAGGCAAGCGCCCAGAACCCGGCTTCGAAGAAGGCATGGATCACGGTACGGCCGGATTCGAGGATCGCGATCGGACCGCCGGTGGCATTCGGTTCGACCTCCTGCACCGCGCGCGCGAACCGTCGCAACGTCTCGTTATCGGTCGGGTCGCCCTTGGGCAGGATTTCGACCTTGTACTGTCCGTCCTTGGTAACCCATCGCTGGGTGATCTCGGGCGGAAGCGTTTGGAGCGTGACCGGCTCGGCCTGCAGATATCCGCGCAATTCATTGAGCGCGGTCAGGAGCGGGGGGATCATGGCCGCATGCGCGCGCGCGCGCATCGCTTCATCACCGTCCGCAAGTTTCGTGAGGTCGTCGGCGAGCCGGTTGGCAGCGGCCCCGCCCCGCCCGGTCTGCGTACTCGCCGCCAGCTTCAAGTTCCCCACCGCCGCCTTGAGTGCGGCAATGTTATCGGCGTCCGTCGGCGGCTTCTTGTTCGGGTCAGGCCGCAACGCCGGCTCGAGTATGGTGGCGAGCTGACGGATGGCGGCGAGCTTGGGCTGCTGATCAGCAGGAATGAAATTCTCGATCGTCTTTACGCTCGAAACCTCCGGCAGCTGGGACAGCTTCTGCGCGACAGCCTTCACCGCCTCCTCGTTCGGCGTCAGCATATAGATCGAGCTCGCCCCGATCGCGGGATCGCTGCGCAGCTCCAGGAACGTCGCAACCGACTCGACCTTCGGACTTCTGAGGTTGAGCGGATTGAAGTCGAACTGCAGCCAATACAGCAGTGGCAGTCCGGCCGCGACCACGAGCCCGGTGCAGACGATGATCGGAATCCGGTGCCGTTCCATCGCCCGATCGAGGGGCGCGAGGAACGTGAAACCCATTCCTTCCGGTTCACCCGGCGGGCGCAGGAGCATCAACAATGCGGGAATCACGGTGATGCTGGTGATGAACGCGATGATCATTCCGAGGCCGGCGAGCAGGCCGAGCTCTGACAGCCCCTTGTAGTCGGTCGGGAGGAAGGAGAGAAAACCCGCGGCGGTGGCGGCGGCGGCAAGCGTCAGCGGCGCACCGACATAGCGCGCGGTGCGAATCAAGGCTTGATGAAGATCGTCGACCTCATGCCGCTCGGCGCGATAGCGCACGCTGAACTGAATTCCGAAATCGACGCCGAGGCCGATGAAAAGAACGGCGAAGGCGACCGAGATCAGGTTGAGCGCACCCACCAAGGCCAATCCGATCGCGGCGGTGATGGAAAGGCCGATGAGGAGGCTGACGAAAACGGCGAGGATAATCCCGAACGACCGCAGCGCAAGCCACAGGATGGTCAATACCACCACGATGGTGAGGGTGGTGTTGACAAAAGCCCCCTCCTGCAAGGTGGCATATTCCTCATCGGCGATCGCCACCGGCCCGGTCAGCCGCACCCGCGCACCATATTGCGTGGCCAGGTCAGCCGCCGCGCTCCGAATCGCGTCGGTGGCAGCCTTCCCGGGCATGAGAGCGGCGAAATCGAGCACCGGCCGGATCTCGATGAAGCGGCGGCGCTCGCTCGTCGTCGACGGCCGCCCATTGAGCATCGCGCGCCAGGAGAAGCTCGCCGGTTTCCCCGCGATCGCCTCGTCCAAGGTGTCCGACACCATATTCATGGTGCCGGCGAAGTCGTCGAGCGTGTAGTGGTTCATCCGCGCGCCGACCAGCCCGTAGTTGAGCGCCGTGGTCAGCCCGCGCAGATTCGAATCCTGCGCCAGGACCTGAATCACGGGCTTGGCTTCACCGAGTTTCTTGGTGAAGCCGACGACTTCCTCGGCAGGCAGGAACAAAAGCCCATTCTTCTGAAAAAATGGCCCTCCGCCGCCCTCCACGATCGAGTGGAAGTGATCCTTCTGGGCGGAAAGTTTCTGGATCAGGGCGTTGGTCGCCTGCGTCGCCTGCTCGGAGGTGGGGGCATCGACGACGGCCAGCATGCTCTCCTCTTGCGAGGGGAAGAACTTGTTGAACGCTGCCTCGCGCTGGCGCCAGGGCAGATCCTTGGAAATGAGCTTGTTGACGTCCGCGTCGATGGCAAAATGCCCGGCGGCGTAGATCCCGGTGACAAGGCCCAAAAGGATAGCTATGCCAACAACTTGCCTGGCATATTTGGTACAATAATCAACCGTAGTGATGATCGCCTGCTGCAACATGCCTAATCCTAGGAGTTTGCCCTTGGGACCCAATCGGCGGGCGGGATCTAATATGTGTGGCGGCGCAATATCAGGCAATTCAGTACGTTGACAACGACTAAGCTTGCCCCGAGAACACCGGCGGGAAACGTTCCTTCAGTGTGTGTTCGCAACCCCAGGCTGTATGTTGCAGTCGACAGCCAGCAAATGGGGGCTTTTCAACCGCAGCGTCCAGTGATTAGGGCTGTGCCCCCGCGACTCCATGTGGGAAAATGCTCGGATGATGATGTCACAGACCCCACTGCTAGATGCCCTCAGCAGCCCTGACGACCTGCGCCGCCTTCCAGAGGCATCCCTGCGGCAGCTGGCCGACGAGTTGCGCACCGAGACGATTAGTGCAGTCGCGGTCACCGGTGGGCACCTTGGGGCTGGCCTCGGGGTCGTGGAACTGACGGTCGCGCTGCATCATGTGTTCGATACTCCGCGGGACCGGTTGGTCTGGGATGTGGGGCACCAAGCCTATCCACACAAGATCCTCACCGGCCGGCGCGACCGGATCCGGACCCTGCGCCAGGGCGGAGGCCTGTCCGGTTTCACCAAGCGCGCCGAAAGCGAATATGACCCATTCGGGGCCGCACATTCCTCCACCTCGATCTCGGCCGGCCTGGGGATGGCCGTGGCGCGCGATCTCCGCGGTGAGCCCCACAACGTCGTCTGCGTGATCGGCGACGGAGCGATGTCGGCAGGAATGGCTTACGAGGCCATGAACAATGCGGGGGCGATGAATTCGCGCCTGATCGTCATCCTCAATGACAATAACATGTCTATTGCGCCGCCGGTCGGCGCCCTTCCGGCTTACCTCGCGCGCCTCGTCTCCGGCCGCACCTATCGCTCGCTGCGCGAAGGCATCAAGCAGATTGCCAAGCCGTTGCCCAAATTCCTGGAGCAGCGTGCGCTGGCGATCGAGGAATATGCGCGCGGGCTCGTTACCGGCGGCACGTTGTTCGAAGAGCTCGGCTTCTATTACGTCGGGCCGATCGATGGCCACAATCTCGAGCATCTGCTGCCGGTGCTCAAGAACGTGCGCGATGCCCCAACCGGGCCGATCCTGGTGCATGTGGTCACCGAGAAGGGTCACGGCTATGCGCCGGCGGAGGCGTCCGACGACAAGTATCACGGCGTGGTCAAGTTCGACGTCGCCACCGGCAAGCAGGCCAAGGCGAAATCGAACGCCCCCTCCTACACCAAGGTCTTCGGCGAGAGCCTGATCAAAGAGGCGAGAAAGGACCCGCGCATCGTCGCGATCACTGCAGCGATGCCGTCGGGTACCGGCGTAGACATGTTCGGCAAGGTCTTCCCCGAGCGGACATTCGACGTCGGAATCGCCGAACAGCACGCGGTGACATTTGCCGCCGGCCTGGCGACCGAAGGATACAAGCCGTTCGCCGTGATCTATTCGACGTTCCTGCAGCGCGCCTATGACCAGATCGTGCATGACGTCGCGATCCAACGCCTGCCGGTGCGGTTCGCGCTCGACCGTGCCGGTCTGGTCGGCGCCGACGGCCCGACCCACGCCGGATCGTTCGACATTGCCTATCTCGGCTGCCTGCCGGGCTTCGTCTTGATGGCGGCGGCCGACGAGGCCGAACTGGTCCATATGGTCGCGACCCAGGTCGCCATTGACGACCGTCCCTCCGCGTTGCGGTATCCGCGCGGCGACGGGGTCGGCGTCGACATGCCCGAAATCGGCGTGCCGCTGGAGATCGGAAAAGGCCGCATCGTGCGCGAGGGCACCGCCGTTGCGTTGCTCTCGTTCGGCTCGCGGCTCGCCGACTGCCTCAAGGCAGCCGATATGCTCGCGAGCCACGGCCTCTCGACCACGGTGGCGGACGCCCGCTTCGCCAAGCCCCTCGACGTCGAAATGGTGCTGCGGCTTGCCCGCGAGCACGACGTGCTCGTGACCATCGAGGAAGGCGCGATCGGCGGCTTCGGCACCTTCGTGCTGCAGACGCTGGCGGAGCACGGCAGCCTGGATCGCGGGCTCAAGGTGCGCTCGCTGGTCCTGCCGGATCTGTTCATCGATCAGGACAGCCCGGCGGCGATGTACGCAAGCGCCGGACTGGATGCCAACGCGATAGTGGCGAAAGTGTTCGAGGCGCTCGGAAGGGACATCGCCGCTGTGCGCGTCGCCTCGACCCGCGTGCCGGCAGGGCGTCCATGAAAGTCCTTCTTTCGCAGCCTCGCGGTTTCTGTGCGGGCGTAGTGCGCGCCATCGAAATCGTCGAGCGGGCGCTCGAGAAATACGGACCGCCGGTCTACGTCCGCCACGAGATCGTTCACAACAAGTTCGTCGTCGATGGCCTCAAGGCCAAGGGCGCGATCTTCGTCGAAGAGTTGTCCGAGGTCCCGCAAGGGGCCGTGACCATCTTTAGCGCGCACGGTGTGGCCAGGAGCGTGGTGAACGAGGCCGGCGGACGGCAACTGCCGGTGCTCGATGCGACCTGTCCCCTGGTGACCAAGGTGCATAACCAGGGCAAGCGCTATGTCGCGCAGGGCCGCGCGCTCATCCTCATCGGCCACGCCGGACACCCCGAAGTCGAGGGCACGCTCGGCCAGATCGACGGTCCCGTCATGCTCGTGCAGAACGAGCAGGAGGTCGAAGCGTTGGACATTCCAGCCGACACGCCGGTGGCCTACGTCACGCAGACGACCTTGAGCGTCGACGACACGCGCGGCATCATTGCCGCGCTCGAACGCCGCTATCGCAACCTCGTCGGGCCCGAGATCAGAGACATCTGCTACGCCACGCAAAACCGCCAGTCGGCGGTGCGCGAGCTCAGCCAGCACGTCGACGTCATACTGGTCGTCGGCGCCAAGAATAGTTCCAATTCGAATCGATTGCGTGAGATCGGCGAGGAGGCTGGAATTCCGAGCTACCTCATCGCCGACGGCAGCGAGCTTGCACCCCAATGGGTCAAGGACGCGCATGTGATCGGCATCACCGCCGGCGCCTCGGCGCCCGAGGTGCTGGTGGACGACGTCATCAACACATTGCGAACACTTGGTGAGGTCGAAGTCTCGACTCTGCCGGGCCGGCAGGAGAATATTGAGTTCCGGTTACCGCGCGAACTTGCGACGAGTTGAGGCGTTTACTAGCAAGACAGAACGCGAACTTGCGACGGATCAAGTCGTTCAACTGGGAAGATAAAAAATGCGAGTGCCGTTTCTTAAGGAAATGCGTATCGGCGCCTATATCTTCAAGCAGAAGATGCTGGGGCGCAAACGCTATCCGCTCGTCCTGATGCTGGAACCGCTGTTTCGCTGCAATCTCGCCTGCGTCGGCTGCGGCAAGATCGACTATCCCGATTCCATTCTCAATCGCCGGCTGTCGGTCCAGCAGTGCCTCGACGCGGTCGACGAATGCGGCGCGCCCATGGTCGCAATTCCCGGCGGCGAGCCGCTGATCCATCGCGAGATCGGCGAGATCGTGAAGGGCCTGGTCGCGAAAAGGAAATTCGTCTCGCTGTGCACGAATGCGCTGCTGCTGGAGAAGAAGCTGCACCTGTTCGAGCCGTCCCCCTATCTGTTCTTCTCTGTCCACCTGGACGGACTGCGCGAGCATCACGACAAATCGGTCTGTCAGACGGGTGTGTTCGACCGCGCGGTCTCCGCGATCAAGGCCGCCAAGGCCAAGGGCTTCACCGTCAACGTCAACGCTACGATCTTTGACGGGCATGCCGCGCAGGACGTTGCCGCCTTTCTCGACTACGCCAAGGAGCTCGGCGTGGGGGTGTCGATCTCGCCCGGCTACGCCTATGAGCGCGCGCCCGACCAGGATCACTTCCTGAGCCGCAGGAAGACCAAGGAGCTGTTCCGGAAGGTTTTCAGCATGGGGAAGGGCAAGAACTGGGATTTCATCCATTCGAACCTATTTCTCGATTTTCTCGCCGGCAACCAGACCTATCACTGCACGCCTTGGGGCATGCCGACGCGCAATATTTTCGGCTGGCAGAAGCCCTGCTACCTGCTGGGCGAAGGATACGCGAAGACCTTCCAGGAGCTGATGGAAACGACGGACTGGGATTCCTACGGCACCGGCAAGTATGAGAAGTGCGCGAACTGCATGGCGCATTGCGGCTACGAGCCGACCGCCGCCGAGGCGACGATCTCGCAACCTTGGCAGGCGCTCAAGGTCGCCATGTTCGGACCGCGCACTGCAGGACCGATGGCGCCGGAGATCCCGCTCGACAAGCAGCGGCCGGCACGATTCGTCTTCTCGCGTCATGTCGAGGACGAACTCGCGGCCATTCGTCAGACCGAGAAGCGGCCGGTCAAGCCTCTGGAGGCAGCGGAGTAGCAATATCCGCCACGTCACATCCCGAATCCCACCGCGCGCGCATTGGCATTGCTCAGGTTGCGGTAGCGTGCCAGCGCCCACAACGGGAAAAACTTCGCGTAGCCGTGATACCGCAGATAGAAAACGCGCGGGAAGCCGGTAGCGGTGTAGCGCGGCTCGTTCCAGAAGCCGTCACTGCCTTGTGTCCGTGACAGATACCCGATCCCGCGCTGGACCGCGGGATGGTCGACCTCGCCCGCCGCCATCAGGCCGAGCAGTGCCCAAGCAGTCTGCGACGCCGTGCTCGGCGAAGGCTCATAGCCGCGGTACTCAAGCTTGTAGCTGCTGCCGTCCTCGCCCCAGCCACCATCGCCATTCTGGATCTTGACCAGCCACGCCACCGCCTTGCGGAATTCCGGTGATGCATGATCGATGCCGGCGGCATTGAGCGCACACAGGACCGACCAGGTGCCATAGATGTAGTTCATGCCCCAGCGACCGTACCAACTCCCCTCCTCCATCTGCGTGCGGCGCAGATAGTCGACCGCGCGCGCGACGGCCTCGCTCTTGTCCACCGTCTCGCCGACCTGTGCCAGCATCGAAATACAGCGCGCGGTCACGTCTTCGGTCGGGGGGTCGAGCAAGGCGCCGTGATCGGCAAAGGGGATGTTGTTGAGATAGTCATAGTGATTGTCGGCATCGAACGCCCCCCAGGCGCCGTTCTCGCTTTGCATTCCCACGATCCATTCCCGCGCCCGGGCGATCGAACCGCGGAAGTCAGCCTGGGCGCTCAAGCCCTGCACGCGATCCATTGCCATCACCACCACAGCCGTGTCGTCGACGTCCGGATAGTGCGGATTCGCGTATTGAAATGCCCAGCCACCGGGGCGAACATCGGGGCGCCGCGCGATCCAATCGCCTTTGACATCCAGGATCTGCTTGGGGACCAGCCATTCGAGACCCTTGCGCACCTGCGTCAACGTCCGGTCGCCGCCCACTTCGAGCAAGGCATGACAAGCGAGCCCGGTGTCCCAGATCGGCGATACGCAAGGCTGGCAATAGCCCTCATCCTCGTGCATCACCAGCAGCTTCTCGATCGACGCGCGCGCAATAGCGCGTTGCGGATGATGCTTCGGATAGCCCAGCGCGTCGAACATCATCACGCTGTTCGCCATCGCCGGGAAAATCGCGCCGAGACCGTCCTCGCCGTTGAGGCGCTCGCCGACCCATGCCTCCGCGCGCTCGATCGCGCGTCGCCGCGACCGCTTCGGAAAGAACGGCTCGAACGCATGCAGCAGGGAATCGACTGCACGAAACAACCAGAACCACGAGGCTTTCTGCTGCGGCGCCTTCGGGGCCGGGCCGATCCTCTGCGGCGGCTCGAGGAAGAGTTCGTCGATCCTGACCCCCCTGGGGTTGCGCGCCTTCGGCTTGAGCGCCTGCAGCACCAGCAGCGGCACAATAACGGTCCGGCTCCAGTACGAAATCTTGTCGAGGTGAAAGGGAAACCAGGTCGGAAGCAGCATGATCTCCACCGGCATGACCGGGACCGCACGCCACGGGATGAACCCGAAAAGCGCCAGCATCAGCCGCGTGAACACGTTCGCGCGCGATGCGCCACCGCGCGAGCGGATCGCTTCGCGCGCACGCACCATGTGCGGGGCATCGATCGCGTCGCCGATCATCTTGAGCGCGAAATAAGCCTTCACGCTCGCGCTCATGTCGAAGGCGCCGTCGTGGAACAGCGGCCATCCGCCGTGCTCACCCTGGGTGCGACGCAGATAGGCGCCGATCCTGGTTTCCAACGGGACGTCGACAGGTTCGGCCAGATAGTGCCGCAGCAGCACATATTCCGCCGGAATGGTCGCGTCCGCTTCGAGTTCGAATACCCAATGCCCGTCGGGCCGCTGCAAGCCAAGCAGCGCGTCGGTCGCCGCCTCGATGCTGCGGTCTATTGTGGATGCCGGAATAGCCGGCATGAGGCCGACGGACATGCGGTTCACTTGCTCCCGATCACGCGCGGCGAACCAGATCAGCCGCCCGGTTGCCGGACCGGATTGCCCCTTCTATCGTCGCCGGCAGCCCGGTCATAGTCCAATCGCCGGCGAGGAAAAGATTGCTCCACGCCGTTGCCGTGGCAGGTCGTTTGGCATTCTCACCCGGGGTCGCCGCAAAGGTGGCACGGCGTTCACGCACGATCTGCCACGGAGGGAGCGCCTTGGGAAGGGCGGTGAGGGTCGCGACCTCGTGCCAAATTTTCTGCGCCAACGTCTCGCGTGGAACGTCGAGCAGACGGTCGGCCGCACTGATGGTGACCGACAATCGGTCGGGAAACGCAAAGAGCCATTCGACGGTGCCGTTCACGACGCCGATGATGGGAGCAAGGCCGGCGGGCGGCTCGACACGGAAATGCGCGTTGACGATGGCGCGGAATTCCGCGGGCGTCTTCAGAGCAGGCACGAGGTCCGCCGCGACCACCGGCGGCACGGCCAGGATCGCGTCGTCGTTCTCGATCGCCAGCTTGTCGTCACCGAAATCAAGCATGGCGACCTTGCCATCGGCGAAACCGAGCGCTCGCAGCCGGTGTCCGAACTCGACCTTCACATCGTGCGCGGCGAGAAAGCGTAGCGCCGGCTCGATAAAGACGGGACCGAGCCCGTCCCGAGCGATGAGCGGCCGGCAGGCATTCCCCCCCGCAAGCAGTGTTTCGCGAATGATGGCGCCGGCGAGACGAGCGCTCCCCTCCTTCGGATCGGTGTTGAGAGCCGCAACCCACAGTGGTCGCGCCAGACGCTCGTAAAGGGGACCCGCACACGTCACCGTCTCGCAGATCGTTTCTTTCTCCGGGGCGAACAGCAGGCGCGCGAACGAAAGATAATCGCGCACCGTTGTGCCGGGCACCCGTCGGTTGCGATCAAAGATCCACCACGGCACCCGCCCGGCATTGATGCGCACCGTCCATTGCTCGCCGCTGGCAAGATCCATGAACGCGAACTCGGCAGCCGGCGGACCGGCGAGCTTTCCTTGCGCGCCAATCGACTCAAGATAGGACAGCGCGGCATGATTGCCCGACAGCAGCAGGTGATTACCATTGTCGATGACCATGTCGAGCACGGGATCGTGGTAGGACCGGCAGCGGCCTCCGGCCTGACCAGCGGCCTCGTGCACCAACACACGTGCCCCGCGCGATGCCAGCCGCACCGCGGCGGCAAGCCCGGCAAGTCCGGCACCGACGACGTGGACGGTGCGCGGCATCAGATGAAGGCGTGCCGCAGGATGATCCACAACAGTCGCGAGCGCGGCAGGTGGATTGCGGGGCGCGGATGCGACCAGCCGCGCGCGACCAGGCGGTCGAGAATGAGGCGATAGGCCTCCGCCATCACACGCGGAGCGCGCACGCAGCGGCGTGCGCTGCGCGCCATGATCTTGTCGGCTTGGGCGAAATGCTCACGCGCCCGCTTAACGATGCGCGCACAGACCTGCCCAAGCGACGGGCTCGCGAGCACGGTCGCAGGATCGGCTGAAGTGATGCCGGCGTCGCGCAACGCTTCGGCCGACAAATAGAGGCGCCCGAACGCCGCGTCTTCGTCGAGGTCGCGCAGGATGTTGGTGAGTTGCAGCGCCCGTCCCAAATGGTGCGCCAGCGCGATGCCTTCCTGTTCCTCCATTCCGAAAACCCGGACCGACAGCCGCCCGACCGCGCTTGCGACCCGGTTGCAGTAGAGGTCGAGCGTCGCGTCATCCGGCGCGCGGATATCCCCGAGCACGTCCATCTCCATTCCGTCGATGACGGCATGAAAATCCTCGCGCCTCAGCCCGAATTCGCGCACCGCCACGGCCAGACCCTGCGTGCGCGGGGATGACTTGTTGACGTAGAGCCCATCGATATCGGCGCGCCAGCGCTCGAGTTGTTCGCGGCGTTCGCCCCGGGGACCGTTCGAATCCGCGATGTCATCGACCTGACGACAAAACGAATAGATCTCGAACATGGCCTCGCGTTGCGCGCGCGGCAATATGCGCATCGCGTTGTAGAACGAGCTGCCCGATGCTCGCGTGGCCGCTGCCATATCTGAAGTGTCTGCCAGCGCCAAGGCTCACGCATCCTGCGGTTTGCGGCCGGCCGCAAGGACGCGGCCGACACGACGGGTTGCCCCCCATAATAGGCCGAGAAGGCCGAAGCCCGCGACCCCTGCCTTGCCGAGATGAACGCGCTCGCTCAGCGGATCGCGGCGCGTCAGCACGCCGACCAGGCGTTCCGCGAATGTCTGAATGACGGCGACCTCCAGAGCAAGCCGCGAGTCTTCGATGCCTACCGTAAAGGGTCTGCTGTGGCGCAGCAGGCCACCGGTACGGTCCGCAAGCTTGTGGATGCATTCAAGCAGGCCCGCAGACGCGCGCGGTGCGCCCAGATCAGCCACCGTTGCGCCGGTCTCGGCAAGGCCATCGAGCGGAATGTAGACGCGATCGAGCTCGCGGTAATCCTTGCCGCAATCCTGCAAGTGATTGATGACCTGCAGCGCCGCGCAGAGGGCATCATTGGCCGGCCAGGTAACCCGGCTCTCCCCATGCACGTCGAGCACGAAGCGTCCAACCGGCATGGCCGAGTACGTGCAGTAGCCGATCAGATCGTCCCAATCGCGGTAGCGCAGCTTGGTCACGTCCATGCGGAACGCGGTGAGCAAGTCCTGTGCGTGGCGCGGGGAGAGCTGACGGGCGGCGAGTTGTGCGCGCAAGGCGACACCGACCGTGTCCTCATCGCTCCGACCGAGCAATGTCGCCTCGAGCCGGTCAAGCAGCGCGAGCTTATCCTGCGGCGCAAGGGTGGCATGGTCCGCGATATCGTCCGCAGTGCGGACGAATTCGTAGAATGCGAGGATCGGCGCGCGATGGCGCGGATGAATCAGCCGCGACGCCACGGGGAAATTTTCGTCCCGATGGCCCTTGCCCGAGCGTGCTTCGACAGGAGTGATCATCACGGTTCTGACAGGTTGGCTTGCACGCGGCCCTTCCAGGCGCCGCCACGTCCTCGCACATATTGGTACGCGGAATCGAGGGTGAAGAGCATATATTGCAAGGCAATAGCAGGCAGCGCGATTCCCCACAAAGGCGACAGCCGGTACAACCGTAATGTGGGCTGGAACGCGATCGCCATCAACGCCCAAGTTCCGATGCCGATCACGCGGGCGGCACCGCTGCCGAAAATCGCCATGAGCGGCGGGACCAGATAGGTCAACACCATGCCCGCCACGGTTCCAAGCAGAAGAAGCGGCGAGTAGCGCAATTGCGCATAGGCCGAGCGCGCCACCATGCGCCGGATGTCGGCGAACGCCGGGTAAGGACGGATACTGCGCACGCGTTCGGTCAACCCGAGCCAGATCGGACCGTGGACCTTGAGTGCCTTCGCCAGGGCGCAGTCGTCGATCAAGGCGCTGCGAATGACCTCGATCCCTCCAGCCTTGCGAAGCGCGTCGGCGCGCACCAGCATGCAGCCGCCGGCGGCGGCCGCCACTGTGCTCTGCGGCCGATTCACCCAGCGGAACGGATAGAGCATCTGAAAGAAGAAAATGAATGCCGGGATGTTGGTGTGCTCGGCGAAGCTTTCACACCGTAGCTTCACCATGAGCGATGTGAGTACCAGGCGTTTGCTCTCGGCATGAGCGACCAGCCGGCTGAGGGATCCGGGTGAATGCACGATGTCGGCGTCGGTCAGCAGCAGATAATCCGGGGGCTCCTGCACGTCCATCGCAGCATCAATGCCTTGCTTCAGCGCCCACAGCTTCCCCGTCCATCCCGCGGGCAAGCCACGGCCGCGCACCACGTGCAACCGATCGTCGGCCTGCGCGGCCGCGTGGGCGATATCGGCGGTGCCATCCGCACTGTCATCGTCCACCAAGACGACCGTCCATCGGCCGGCGTAATCCTGCCCGAGCAACGAGCCGATGCTGTCACCGATGCAGTCGGCCTCGTTGCGCGCCGGCACGATCGCCGCCACGCGCGGCCATACGGTCAGCCCTGCCGGCGCCGAATCGTCGCGTTCGCCACAGCGCCAAAAGGCCCCGCGGGCGAAAAGGAGATAGAGCCAGACCACCAAGGCAATCGAGGCAACCACTATCACGCGCGCTCAAAGCCTCCGCTCCACGCTTCAAATCCCGCCCGGCCCAGGCCGTCCCACCCAGTTCCCCAAAAACAACTCAACATATTCAATGAATTGGGCTAGGAAAAGTTTGGACGGGCGCGGAGCCCTTGCTAGATTGTCGAGCCGTGCGCTTTCGGGCTGAGGGGATATCGCTCAGCGCCCGAAAGCGCGTCAAGCTACGAGTTGGAACACGTTCGAACGCGCATGGCCCGCATCGATGCTGCGAAAAAGGGCGTCGACATCGAGACGGTCTTTCAGGACCGGCTCGGTCAGGTCGCCCAAGACACTGAGGCGCTGCTCGACCACTTGCTGGCACCGCCGCCGGTCGAGGGCGAGCGTGCCCGGCCGGCGCGACTGCTCGATGCCATGCGCTACGTGGGGCTCGGCGGCGGCAAGCGCCTGCGACCATTCCTGGTGGTGGAATCGGCTGCGCTGTTCGAGGTGTCACGGCAAAATTCCCTGATGGCCGGCGCGGCGCTCGAATGCGTCCATTGCTACTCACTGGCCCATGACGATCTGCCCGCCATGGACAACGACGACCTCCGCCGAGGCCGTCCGACGGCGCACAAAGCCTTCGATGAAGCGACCGCCATCCTTGCCGGCGACGGTCTTCTCACCTTTGCCTTCGACATCCTCTGCCGCCCGGAGACACATTCCGACGCCGAGGTCAGGCTCAAGCTGGTCTCGGCGCTCGCACGCGCGGCCGGGCTCGGCGGCATGGTGGGCGGACAGATGCTCGACCTCGCGGCCGAAGGCCGTTTCGACGCGTCGCCCGCTAGGCTCGGCGAGCAGGAGGTCAAGGTCCTGCAGGCCATGAAGACCGGAGCGCTCCTGCGCTTCGGCTGCCTGGCTGGGGCGATCCTGGGGAAGGCCGAGCAAAGCCAATGGAAGGCGCTCGAGCGCTACGGTTCTGCCCTGGGCGAAGCGTTCCAGATCGCCGACGATCTCCTCGACCTCGAAGGTGACCCGGCGACGGTGGGCAAAGCCACCGGCAAGGATGCCGCCGCCCACAAGGCGACACTGGTCGGAGTGCTCGGGCCCGCAGCCGCGAGGCGCCGGCTCGAGAGCTTGGTCACCGAGGCCCAGTCGGCGCTCAGCCCCTTCGGCGGCCGTGCCGACGTGCTCAAGGCGGCGGCACAGTTCGTCGCAACACGTCAGGCCTGAACGTCGGGCTGGGGATCGGATGCGGCCGCGAGCGGTGCAACCGCTTGGTACAGCTGGGTGGACTCGAACCACCGACCTCTTGGTCCACAGCCAAGCGCTCTAACCAACTGAGCTACAGCTGCACATATCGTGGAAAGCGGCGGCAACCTAGGAGCACTGTTCTGCTTTGACAAGAGCCGGGCATCGACGGGCATTGGCCGGAACATGGCGCCGCGGCAGTCCAGGCGCAATAAAGCCCGGGCGATGAGCCCGGGCCTGGCAGCGGCAGCGAATTCGCGCAGAAGCGACGAATTCAGGGAATCTTCTTGAATGCCTTGCCCCAGCTTTCCTTCACCGGCTCGACGGATTCCGTGGCCACTTTCTGGGCGATCGCGGCGAGTTCCTTCGATTGACCGGTGAACGTCTCGAATTGCTTGCGGGTATGGGCGGTCGACAGCTCGACCATCTCGGACAGCGACTTCACGGTCATGATCTGGGTTGCGAAGTCGAACGCGGCGTTGGTATTCGCGCGCGCCGCCTCGATCACCTTGAGTCCGTAGTCGGAAGCGCCCTTGGTCGCGGTCGCGTAGGTGTCTTCGAGCACGTCAGTCGCCTCCTCGGCGGCGGACTTCATCTTCTCGTAGGTCTCTTTTGCCTGCGAGACGCTCTTCTCCGCCAGCTCCCGGAACGCAGCCGGGATTTCCATCTTGGGAATCTCGAAGTTCGGGAGCTCGAATTTCGGCATTTCGAACGCGTTTGGCGCGGCTTTGGACTTGGACTTGCTTTCGATAGCCTCAGTCATGGAATTGTCCTTTGGGGCGATGATCCGGCATCGCACAGATCTGCGCCCACAGCCGATCCATGCTAAATGACAAACGGCCCGCAGCCGTCATCCTGACCGGAAGCGCCACCGCCGTCTTGATGCAGGGCGAATATAAAGTATGCCTTGGTGCAACGCAATAGAAATATTGCGATGCAGCAATCAAGTGTTGTAACACTCTTTTTCGGAGAGGTAGGGACGGATTTTCACCGTTTGGGCGTAGCTGCCTCCTTCGCCGCCTTGGTCGTGCTCTCGCCCAGCTCCTTGGCCTGCTCGCTGAATACCTGCATCTGCTGTTTGATGTAGTCGGCCTGCAGCTTCATGACATCCTGGATGTCCTTGGCCCGCACCAATTGCTGGGCGAATTCGAACGAACTCGCGACATTCTGCTCGGCGAAAGTCATCGCCTTGTCAGTGACGTCCTTGGCGCCCTGGCGCGCGGTGTGGGCCTGGCCCTCGAGCGTATTGACGGCGTGATGGGCAGCGGAGATGAAACCGTCGAAGGCCTGTCTCGCTTGTTCAACGCTTTTCTCAGCAAATGCCCGCATTTCAGGGGGAACATCGAAACGATCGGTGGCAGCCATTCTTAACCTCCTGCTGTAGATGCTTTGCATGGGTTGCGACGCCGGTGAGGTCATGGGACCTGCGAAGGACTAACGTGCCAGCCGCCCATCGGCTCCGTCCGAGAGGAACGCTAAACCTAACCATCGGCCGTCGCGCGCCGCGCTGCAACAGGGATCAAAAGGATAGTTCCAGATGCGTATCGTCGACATCCGCGAACGCGCGATCCCGCTGAAATCGAACATCGCAAATTCCAGTTTCGATTTTTCCGAGATGACCACGTCGGTCGTCGCCGTCATGACCGATGTCGTACGCGATGGCCGGCCGGTCGTCGGCTTCGCCTTTAACTCGACCGGTCGTTATGCCTGCGGAGCAGCGATGCGTGCGCGTTTCATCCCTCGCATATTGGGCGCCGACCCGCGCGCCCTGCTCGATCAACCGCAGGAGAACTTCGATCCCGGCAAGATCCTGGCGGTCATGATGCAGCGGGAAAAGTCCGGCGGCCACAGTGAGCGCTCGATCGCCATCGGCACCATCGAGGTCGCCGTCTGGGACGCGGTCGCCAAGATTGCCGGACAGCCGCTGCATCGGATGCTCGCGGAGCGTTACAACGACGGCCGGATCGCCACCAAGGTGTTCTGCTATGTCGGCGGAGGGTGGTATGCGCCCGGCCAGACGGTGAAGGACCTGCAAGACGAGATGCGGCGGCATCTCGACGCCGGCTACACGATGGTCAAGATGAAAGTCGGGGGTCTCCCGCTTGCCGAGGACCTGCGCCGGGTAGAGGCCGTCAAGGCGATCCTGCCCGCCAATGCCCAGCTTGCCGTCGATGCCAACTCCAAGTTCGACCGCGACCAGGCCCTCGCCTATGCCAGGGCGCTGGCGCCGTTCCGCCTGCGCTGGTTCGAGGAACCCTGCGATCCGCTCGACTTTGCCCTGCTCGCCGAGATCGCGCGCCACTATGAGCCGCCGCTGTCGACCGGCGAAAATCTATTCTCAACGCAGGACGTGGAAAACCTGGTCCGTTTCGGCGGCCTGCGTCCCGATCGCAACGATGTGATCCAGGTCGATCCCCCGCAATCTTACGGCATCGTGCAATACGCGCGCACTATCGACATGCTGGCGCGCCACGGATGGCCGCGCAGCGCATTGTTCCCGCACGGCGGCAACCAGATGTCGCTCGCCATGGCCGCCGGCTTCGGTCTCGGCGGCGCGGAATCCTACCCCGGCGTGTTCGGAGCGTTCGGCGGATTCGCCGACGACGCCAGGCTAGACGGTGGATATCTCACGCTGTCCGACCGACCCGGCATCGGCTTCGAAGGCCAGTCGGCGTTGTATGCTCTCATGCGCGACCTCGCCGCTTGACGGACGGAAGCAGCTCCGGGGACGCTGCGGGCCCTGATGGATTAACGTTATCCCTGCTTTGAACAGCGCGCCGGGGAACCCGACATGGACGGCCGATAGCGGCGACATTAGAAGGGACCCCGTTGAGGCTGGTGCTGGCGTTTGCGGCGGAGTGGAAGGTGCGACCGCGGAATGAGCGGGCCCGGGTTCCAACTGTCCCTTCTGCGTGACGGTCGGCTCGCGCCGCTGGCGACGAGCGCGTTGCCGGCTTGGCTGTGGCGTCCGGATGGCACCCGCATCGTGTGGGCGAACGCCGCCGGCGTGGCCGTTTTCGGGGCAACCTTCGCAGCGATCGGCTCGCGCCGGTTCGCGCGCGGCGAGCCGGCGGCTGACCAGATTGCACGGATCGCCGCGAGCTTGTCTCCCGGCGCCGCTCCGCGCCTGGAACGCCTGCGCGGATTCGGCGCCGGCATCGGGCGGGCGCTGACCTGCGCCTGCTCGCATATCGTGCTCGCGGACGACACCGCAGCCGTTCTCGTGGCCGCGATCGAACGTGCCGGCCCGGACTTGCCCCTCGGCGAGCGCGTCGCCCGCTTGCTCGCCGGGGGCCAGGAACCGATCGCCGCCTTTACGGTCGGCGGACAGCTCATGGCCGCCACCGAAGGCGCCCATGCGCACCTTCGCGGCGCCACGTCGCTCGCCGCGATTGGCGCCGGGGCACTGGTCGGCAGGGCCCTGGCGAGCGGACACGCCGTGGGCGGCGATGGCAACCCAATCTCCCTCGACCGCATCGGCAGCGAGGCCGCGACTGTGCTGATCGCGCAATTCGCGCCGGCCGGCGAATCAATGCCACAGCCGGCTACGGCAACCGGCCCGGCGCTGGCATCGCCGCCACCCGCAACGCCGACCGAACGCCGCCATCCGCTTCGCTTCGTCTGGCAGATGAACGAGGGCGGCCACTTTACGCTGAGCTCCGATGAGTTCCTCGCGCTGACCGGCGCGGGCACAGCGGCCGCGATCGGACGGGCCTGGCAGGAGGTTGCGACCGAGCTTGGCCTCGATCCCGGAGGGCAGGTCGCGCGAGCGGTGGCCACGCGCGAGACTTGGAGCGGCCTCACCGTTCTTTGGCCGGTCGAGGCAAGTTCGGAGCGGCTTGCCGTCGAGCTTTCGGGACTACCGGTGTTCGACCGAAACCGGACCTTTCGCGGCTATCGTGGGTTTGGCGTCTGCCGTGAGATCGCACAGCTCAATGCCCTATCGAAAAGGCGCCAGGCAGCGAATGCAGCCGTCCAAGACGTTGTCCAGAACGGCGACCAAGCCGACGAGCGAGACGGCGCGCCCGCCGAGTTCACGATCGTGCCACCGGCTGAAAACATTCTGCATTTTCCGCGCGTTTCGGAGCCGAACGTCCCCGCTCTGAGCGCGATCGAACGCAACGCCTTTCGCGAGCTCACGCGCAAGCTCACGCAACGTCTGACCGGCATGGAGCCCGCGGATCAAGGAGAAGTCCCGCCCGCGATTGACGAGGATGCAGAAGCGCCCGCAGGCGCCATGGACGCCGCGCGTACGCTCGCGGCGGACGGCGAGTCTGCAAAGCTCAAGCGCGCGCAAGCCGAATTTGCCGAGCTGACCTCCCTTCTCGATACTGCCGCTGACGGCTTCGTCGTGCTCGATGCGCACGGCCTCATCGTGTCCGCCAACCGCGGCGCCGAGGCGCTGTTCGGCTACGAGCCGCGCGAACTCGCCGGCCGCGCGTTCTCCGAGCTGTTCGCTCCCGAAAGCGTGGAAACGGCCTACGATTGTCTTGACCACCCCACCCACGACAGCGGCGCGAGCGTACGCCACGGCGGGCGCGAGGTTATCGGCCGCGCCGCCGGTGGCTCCCTGATCCCAATGTTTATGACCGTGGGACCGACCGGTGACCGGACCGACAGGCTCGGCGTGGTGTTTCGCGACATCACACGATGGAAAAAAGTGGAGCAGGAGCTCACGGAGGCAAGGCACCAAGCGGAAAAGGCCTCCTCCGCCAAATCCGACTTTCTCGCCAAGATCAGCCATGAGATCCGCACGCCGCTCAACGCCATCATCGGCTTCTCCGAGGTCATGATGGCGGAGCGTTTCGGTCCCGTCGGCAGTGAACGCTACCGCGAATACCTCAAGGACATTCACGCCTCCGGTGGCCACCTCCTTTCGTTGATCAACGATCTGCTCGACCTTTCAAAGATCGAAGCCGGCCGTCTCGAACTCACCTTCGCCAGCGTTTCTCTGAACGACCTCACGCAGCAGTGCGTCGCCATCATGCAGCCGCAGGCCAATCGTGACCGCATCATCATCCGCACCTCGCTGCCGCCGTCACTGCCGCAGGTGGTCGCCGACGCGCGCTCGGTGCGCCAGATCGTGCTCAACCTGCTGTCCAACTCGATCAAGTTCACGGATGCCGGCGGGCAGGTCATCGTATCGACCGCCCTCAACGACAACGGCGACGTGGCGTTGCGCGTGCGCGACACCGGCGTCGGGATGAGCGAAAAGGACTTGGCGACCGCGCTCGAACCGTTCCGGCAGTTGGTGACCCCGGTGTCTGGGGTTTCCGGCGGGACCGGTCTCGGTCTGCCGCTAACCAAGGCCCTGGCGGAGGCCAACCGCGCGAGCTTCTACATCAAGAGCGCGCCGAAGGCGGGTACGCTGGTCGAAATTGCTTTTCCGCCGAGCCGGGTGCTGGCGGGGTGACGCGTCAGCTGCCCTGATCGAAATGGTGCCCGCAGCGGCGCGGTTGCAGCCCGGACGCGGGGCACGCCTGAAATCAGTGCTGAACATGACCTGAAATTGACCACCGGCCAGCCTTTATTGCCGTGCGCAAGACAGGCGGAATCGGTTATTCTTCCTGTTTGGCTACACCCGGCCTGCCCTGCGCGACGTCGGCCGCGGGATGCCAAGGAGGGCAGTCATGGTTCGACTTGTTAGATCCTTGCTAGCACTTGCCGCGCTGGTCACGGTTCCGATCCTGTCCGCGCGTGCCGCCGAACCCGTCGACCTCCTCCTGGTGTTGTCCTCCGACGTGTCACGCAGCGTCGACCATCCAAAATTCCTATTGCAGCGGGAGGGTTACGCGGCGGCGATTTCCGATCCGGTGGTGATGGAGGCCATCAAATCCGGCCCGCATCAGCGCATTGCCGTCTGCTTCGTCGAGTGGTCGGGCTTCGGCGCGCAGAAGCTTGTCATCGATTGGACCATGATTGACGGCCCGGGTGCCGCGCGCAAATTCGGAGATCAATTGCTCGAATTGCCCCGCGCCTTTGCCGACCGCACCTCGATCAGCGGCGGCATCGAGTTCGCGAGCGCCCAACTGGAGCGCGCGCCGTTCGAAGGTTCGCGCCGTACTATCGATGTCTCGGGAGACGGCACCAACAATGCCGGCAGGGACGTCAAGCTCGCCCGCGACGAGACGGTCGCCAAGGGAGTCGTGATCAACGGCCTCGTCATCCTCAGCGACCGGCCGGTGCCGTGGAACGCCGAGCACACCAATCCGCCCGGCGGGCTCGAGAAATACTACCAAGACAATGTGATCGGCGGCCCGGGCGCATTCGTCCTGGTGGCCGAGAACTTCAATTCCTTCGGTCGCGCCATCATCAAGAAGATGATCGCCGAGATTGCGTTTCATTCGCCGCCATCTCGCACCATCACGCGCTGAGACTTGTTGCCGCACTCGCTGGAAGCGCACGCGGGATAGCCGCGATCGCAGTGCGCGATCAACGCTTAACGAGCTTGTTTCGAACTCTTCCAGAACCGGACCAGACTGGAATTATTCCAGGCTGGCGGTTTTCGGGCCTGATCTCATTTGACGGCGGAGCGTTTGCACCACTACCTCAAGGTTCACCGCGGAGCCGTCACTCCACCCGACTTCCTTTCCACACCGCGTCACGCTCCGGGTCGAGCCGCGAAACCCGTCAAGAGGAGGTTCCCCATGACATTCGTCTGCGTGCGCGCGCTGGCGCGGACTGGCGTGGCCGTAAGCGCAATCATCGCCGGCGGCTCGGCGCTTGCCCAGTCCGGCGATGTCAATGTGTACACCTACCGCGAAAGCAAACTCATTCAGCCATTGTTCGACGCGTTCACCAAGGATACCGGCATCAAGGTCAACGTCATCTCGGCCAGCTCCGGCCTCGAGCAACGCATCAAGACCGAAGGCGCCAACAGCCCTGCGGATGTTCTGCTCACCGTCGATATCGGGCGGCTCGAGGAGGCGGTACGGTCGGGAATCACCCAGCCGATCAAGTCCGAACTGCTGGACAAGGTCGTAGCCCCGCAATACCGCGATCCGGAGGGGCACTGGTACGGCGTGTCCATGCGCGCGCGGGTGGCCTACGTCTCGAAGGATCGCGTGCCCCAGACCACCCTCACCTACGAAGAACTCGCCGACCCGAAATGGAAGGGCAAGATCTGCATCCGCTCGGGCCAGCACATCTACAACAACGCGCTGATCGCAGCCTACATCGCTCATCACGGCGAGGCGAAGGCCGAGGAATGGCTCAAGGGCGTCAAGGCCAACCTCGCGCAGAAACCGTCGGGCGGAGACCGCGAGACCGCACGAGACGTCGCCGCCGGCAAATGCGACATCGGCATCGGCAACACCTATTACTGGGCGCTGATGAATAACAACGAGCCCGACAAGAAGGCGTGGGCCGATGCCACGAAGGTGATCCTGCCGACGTTCCAGGGCGGCGGCACCCATGTGAACATTTCAGGCGTTGTTCTCGCCAAGAATGCGCCGAACAAGGCCAATGCGATGAAGTTCATCGAGTGGCTGGCGAGCGAGAAGGCGCAACACATGCACGCCGACCTCAACTATGAATATCCCGTCCGCACGGGGATCGAAGTCAATCCAACCATCGCCGGCTACGGCAAGCTCAATGCCGATCCGATCCCAATCTCGAAGATCGCGGACAACAAGAAGGCGGCGGCAAACCTGGTGGACAAGGTCGGATTCGACAACTGATCTGATGAGCGACGCCAGATCCGCGGGCTGGTCACCCCTGCAACGGTGGCCAGCCCGTCTTCATTGGCGCTGGCAGGCGTCCGCCATCGGCTCAGTCGCGGTCGCCGCGGCGGCGCTGGCAGTTGCCCCACTGCTCAGCCTCGTCGTCCTGGCGTTCGGGGATACCGGCGATCTCTGGGTCCATCTCGCTCGCTACGTGATCCCGCCGGCACTCGTGCAAACCGCCCTCCTCCTCGCCGGGGTGGCGGCGCTGACGATCGTCGTCGGCACCGGCACCGCCTGGACCGTGACGACCTTCACCTTTCCCGGACGTGATGCGTTGACGTGGCTGCTGCCGCTGCCGCTCGCGATCCCCACCTACATCGTGGCTTACGTCTACGTCGATATTCTCGACGCCCTCGGCCCGGTGCAGTCGACGCTACGCGCGATTTTCGGATGGCGCTCCGCCGCCGACTACCATTTTCCGAATATCCGCTCGCTCGGCGGCGCCATCCTGCTCTTCAGCTTCGTGCTCTATCCTTACGTATACCTCGCCGCGCGCGCGATGTTTCAGACCCAAGGCCGCCTCTTTAGCGAAGCCGCACGCATGTTGGGCGCGCAGCCATGGGAGCTTGCGCGGCGCATAACCTTTCCGCTGGCGCGACCCGCGATTGCCGTTGGTACTGCGCTCGCGTTGCTCGAGACGCTCAACGACATTGGCGCCAGCGAGTATCTCGGCGTGCAGACCCTGACGCTCTCGATCTTCACCACCTGGCTCAACCGTGGAAGTCTCCCGGGAGCGGCGCAGATGGCCTGCCTCCTGCTGGTGATCGTTGCGGCGTTGATCGTGCTCGAACGCCGCGGACTGCAACGGCGGGGTTTTGCCGCGCTTGGCACCGACGGCCAGTTGGCGTCACGGATCACGCTCGCGGGGGCGGGGCGATGGGTCGCTGCAGGCGCCTGCTTCCTGCCGGTCGTGCTCGGCTTCCTGCTGCCTGCGGGCTATCTTCTGCGCGAGGTAGCCGGACGTGGGCTGCTCGCAGGTTTCGACACCAATCTCGTCCGCTATACACTGACAACGGTGGCGCTCGCCTCGACCGCAACCGCGGTCACGCTGGTGATGGGTTTCTTGGCGGTCGCGGCGCTGCGATACACGAAGCGTCCGGCCATCGCAGGCTGCGTGAACATCGCCGGCATCGGTTACGCCGTGCCGGGGACGGTCCTTGCGCTGGGCCTGCTTTCACCGCTCGTTCTGGTGGACAATGCACTCGATGCTTTGAGTCGGGCGGCCACCGGCCAAGGGATCGGCCTCCTGCTGACGGGCTCCGCGGCCGCTCTCGTCATCGCCTACGTGACTCGATTCCTCGCAATCGCCATCGGCTTCGCGCAAGCCGGGTTTGCCCGGATCGGACTCGAACTTGACGACGTGGCGCGCATGCTCGGCGCCGGACCCGGAACGCTGGCGCGTACGATCCATCTACCCCTGGCACGGCCGGCGGTGTGGGGGGCGGCTCTCCTCGTCTTCGTCGATTGCCTCAAAGAATTGCCGGCGACGCTGCTACTGCGGCCGCTGAACGTCGAGACGCTTTCGACCCATATCTACCAGTTCGCGACCCGCGGCAGCTTCGAGCAAGGTTCGCTCGCAGCGCTCATCATCGTCGCCGTCGGCATCCTGCCAGTCGTTCGCATCACCCGGTACACGGACGCGACCACGCCGCACAACGGTGTCCGGCCCTAGCTCGGTGGCGACCGTCGCCGGCATCGCCGACGGAGATTGCAGCCTTTACCGCAGCGCGGTAGAAAATTCCGCCGGGCCGACAGGCGGGGGCCGCCTCAACGGCTTTGGCCCAATCCAAGCGGAGAATTCATGAACAAGGTCTATCCCGACGCCCAGGCAGCGCTCGCCGACCTGTTGCGGGACGGCATGCTGGTCATGGCTGGGGGGTTCGGGCTGTGCGGTATCCCGGAGGCCTTGATCCTGGCCATCCGCGACTCGGGCGTCAAGAATCTGACCGTGGTCTCCAACAACGCGGGTATTGATGGCGTCGGCCTGGGCCTCCTCCTCGACACCCGGCAGATCAAGAAAATGATCTCGTCCTATGTCGGGGAGAACAAGACCTTTGCACAGCAATATCTCGCCGGCGAGCTCGAGATCGAATTCAATCCGCAAGGCACCCTGGCCGAGCGCATTCGCGCTGGCGGCGCCGGCATCCCGGCATTCTTCACCCGCACCGGTGCCGGGACGCTGATCGCGGAAGGCAAGGAGGAGCGCGAGATCGATGGTCAGCGCTACGTTATGGAGCGCGGGATCGTCGCCGACCTTTCGGTGGTTCACGCCTGGATGGGCGACACCGAGGGTAACCTCGTCTACCGCAAGACCGCACGCAACTTCAATCCGATGATGGCCACCGCCGGCAAGGTGACCGTGGCCGAAGTCGAGCATCTCGTGCAGCCCGGCGAGCTCAATCCCGACCACATCATCACGCCGGGGGTCTATGTCAAACGCCTCGTGCACGTTCCCAACGCGGTGAAACATATCGAGCAGCGTACCGTGCGCAAGCGCGCGGAAGCAGCGGCAGCAGGAGTAGAAGTCTGATGGCCTGGACACGCGACCAGATGGCGGAGCGCGCGGCCAAAGAGTTGCGCGACGGGTTTTATGTCAACCTCGGCATCGGCATTCCCACGCTGGTGTCGAACTACATCCCGGCGGGAATGAGCGTGCAGTTGCAAAGCGAAAACGGCATGCTGGGATTCGGACCATTCCCTTACGAGGGAGAAGAGGACCCCGACCTCATCAATGCCGGCAAGCAGACCGTCACCGAGATCCCCACCACGAGCTATTTCTCCTCGGCCGACAGCTTCGCCATGATTCGCGGCGGGCACATCGATCTGTCGATCCTGGGCGCCATGCAGGTGGCCGAGAACGGCGACCTCGCCAATTGGATGATTCCCGGCAAGATGGTGAAGGGCATGGGCGGCGCCATGGACCTTGTCGCCGGCGTCAAGAAGGTCGTGGTCGTGATGGAACATTCCGCCAAGAGCGAGCCCAAACTGCTCAAGCGGTGCAACCTGCCCCTGACCGGAGCGGGCGTCGTCGACATGGTGATCACCGATCTCGGTGTCTTTACGATCGACAAGAAGGCGGGCGGGGGAATGACCCTGATCGAGCTCGCACCGGGCTCGACGCTCGACGAGATCCGCAGCAAGACCGAAGCGGATTATGCAGTGGCCAACACCCTTTAGTATCGGTGAAAAGGGCTTGTAAAGGCGGAAACTGCCGCCAGATCAGTTCCTTGCGCGGCCACGAAAGGGTCACAGAGTAACTGCAAGGTTTTCCAATCGGAGCTGCAGGTTTGCCCCTTCGACCTCCCTCGGTATAGTCAGCCGGTTGATCGGCGAGCACTTGAGAAAGACGCGTCGTGACCGCGGCCGTTGGCATCAAACGTCTTGCATTTGTTGTCCTGGGCTTGGCCATTGTCGGCGTTTGCGTTCTCGTGATCCTGCCGTTTCTGATGCCCGCGGACGCCGTGCGCGACGCCGTCAAAGCGGAAATTCGCGCCGTGACGGGGCTCGATCCGGTGCTCCGGGGCGGCGCCTCGGTCTCGCTGTTCCCAACTGGCACGGTGAGCTTCAACGATGTGAGCCTCGAGGACAACCGCACCGGCGCGCCGGCGCTTACCGCCGAGAAGGTGGTCGCACGCCTGCGCTTTTTTCCCTTTCTGACCGGGCGCATCGAGATCGCCGACGTTTCCTTGGTACGCCCGACCATCGCCATCGTCTTCAATGCCGACCGCACTTCGAACTGGTCCGGTCACATCGAAACGCTGGCGCGCAATCTCAAGCCCACTCCCGGCCGGACATCGTCGTTCTCGGAGATCCGAATCGAAGACGGCACAGTCATCCTGCGCGACGAGGCCTACAAGATCATCGAGACGCTTGCGAACGTGGAAATGGCGCTCGCCTGGCCATCGATCTCGCGGAGCTTCGCGGCAACCGGACGCTTCGCCTGGCATGACGAGCCGATCGACGCCACCATCAGCTTCACCGACTTCGTGGCCGCGCTGAACGGCGACCGATCCGGCCTTAAGGTCCGCCTCGCCGGCACGCCGTTCAAGTTTGCGTTCGACGGCTACATCAGCCATCGGCCGACGCTCAAGATGGAAGGCACCCTTGCCGCCGACGCCGCCTCCCTGCGCGACACGCTGCGTTGGGCGGAACAGCCGCGACCGCCAGGTGGCGGTTTCGGCCGTTTCGCGCTCAAGGCCCAGACTAACGTCGCCGGCGGGAACCTCGCTCTCTCCGGCGTCAATGTGGAACTCGACGGCAACACCGCCGAAGGGGTGCTCACGTTCGACGGCAGGCAAACCCTGCAGGGAACGCTGGCAGCCGAGGGGCTCGATCTTACCCCGTACGTTTCCACGGTCCGATTGTTGACCAGCGGCGAGCGCGGCTGGGACAGCAAGCCGATTGCGCTCGATGGTCTCGACGGCATTCACGTCGACCTCAGACTGTCGGCAGCACGCGTCAATGTCGCCGGCGCCAAGCTCGGGCGCACGGCGGTGGCGGCCAATCTGCGAGGCGGCAATCTCACCGTGGCGGTGGGCGAGTCCCAAGCGTTCGGCGGGGTGGTCAAGGGCACCTTCGGGCTCGCCAAATCGGCTAACGGGGCTGATTTCAAGGCGCAGCTGCAGTTCTCCAATATCGATCTCGAGCAATGTCTCGGCGAGATGTTCGGCATTCGACGGCTCGAGGGCAAAGGCAATCTCGGATTGGCGATCGACAGCTCCGGCAGCAGCGTCTACGACCTGACTAAAGGTCTTAACGGTACAGCGGGCCTGACAAGCCGCAACGGCGCGATTGCCGGTTTCAACGTGGAGCAGTTGCTCAAGCGCATCGAGCGCCGACCACTCTCAGGGGGCGGCGAATTCCGCACCGGAAAAACGCCCTACGAGTCGCTGACGGTCAACCTCAAGATCATTCAAGGCGTCGCGAACGTCGAAGAGGTTCGCATGGAGGGGCCGAGCGTCGGCCTTGCGTTGACGGGTTCCGCATCGATCCCCGCCCGCGAGCTCGACCTCAGGGGGACTGCGAGCCTGTTGTCGGTCGCCGCGCGGGGGGCGGCCGCGCCCGCACCGGCGTTCGAACTGCCCTTCATGGTGCAGGGGCCCTGGGACGACCCGATCATATTGCCGGACCCGCAAAGCCGGATCCAACGCTCGGGGGCGGCGCAACCCATCCTGGACGCCGTCCGCAAGCGCGGTGCGGGTGATTCGGTCCGCTCGGCGATCGAGCGCCTGACCGGCGGGACCTCGGATCCGTCGGCCCCGCCGTCTACAGCCGCGCCGAATCTGACCGGCAATTCCGCACCGGTCGAGAACGCGCCGGCCGTGGAAACCGCCGAGCCGCCGCAGGACGCGCCGCGATCCGCGCAGTGAGCGACCTTCTCACTTGACGGCAACAGCTCCGACGCTGTCGCGCCCGACATCGTGAAATTTGGTGAGCAAAGACGCCGCGACGATTCCAGTCGCAACCACTGCGATCATGATCGAGCAAATGGCGTTGATCTCCGGTTTCACGCCGAGCCGGACTTGCGAATAGATGCGGATCGGTAGCGTGGTCGCGCCAGGGCCGGTGGTGAAGCTAGCGATCACCAGATCGTCGAGCGACAGCGTAAAGGCGAGCATCCAGCCCGACGCCAGTGCAGGCGCGATCAACGGCAACGTCACGGCCAAGAAAGTTCTCAGCGGGGGGCAGCCGAGATCCATCGCCGCCTCTTCGAGGCTCGTGTCGAAGGTGAGGAGTCGCGATTGCACCACCACCGTGACGAAGCAGGCGGTCAGGGTGGTGTGAGCAAAGGTGATGGTCCAAAAGCCGCGATCGATATCGCTCGCTACGAACAGCAGCAGCAGCGAAAGCCCGGTGATCACCTCGGGCATCACCAGGGGTGCGTAGATCATGCCGGAAAACAGCATGCGTCCGCGGAAGCGTCCGAACCGCACCAATGCGATGGCCGCGAGCGTCCCGAGCACCGTCGCAACGGTCGCGGACAGCAAGGCGATGCGCAGCGTGACCCAGGCGGACTCGAGCAGAGCGCTGTCGTTGAGCAACTCGGCGTACCATCGCGTCGACCAGCCGCCCCAAACGGTGACGAGCCGAGAGCCATTGAACGAATAGATCACCAAAATGACGATCGGCAGATAGAGGAAGGCCAATCCGAGCGCGACCGAGCCGATATTGAACCAGGACGCTTTGCGCACGGTCAGCGTCCTCCTCCGGCATAGCGCGCCTGCATTTGTTGGTAGACCGCGAGCGGCACGACCAACAGGCAGAGCAGGACCACCGCCACCGCAGACGCCACCGGCCAGTCCCTGTTGGCAAAAAACTCCGTCCACAGCGTTTGGCCTATCATCATGGTCTGCGAACTGCCGAGCAGATCGGGTATGACGAATTCGCCCACGATCGGGATGAAGCAAAGCACCGCTCCGGCGACCACGCCCGGCAGCGACAGCGGAAGCGTCACCAGCCAGAACGCTTTCCACCAGGGACAACCGAGATCGGCGGCCGCCTCGACCAGCGTCTCGTCCATTTTTTCCAGCGTTGCATAGATCGGCAGCACCATGAACGGGAGGTAGGAATAGACGATGCCGATGTAGACCGCCGTGTCGGTTGAAAGCCACGCTGGTGGTTCATCGACGATACGCAAGGCGAGCAGGACCTGGTTCAGCAGCCCATCGCGTTGAAGGATGTTCACCCACGCATAGATGCGGATCAGAAACGACGTCCAGAACGGTAGCACGACCAGCACGAACAGCGCAGGCTGCCAGCGCCTCGGCGCGCGCGCGATGCCGTAGGCGAGCGGAAAGCCGATCAGGAGCAGAAGCGCTGTCGAGCACGCGGCGACTTCGAGACTCTTGAGATACGAGGAAAGATAGAGCCAGTCGGCAGCGATGAAGGCGTAGTTTTCGAACGACAGGCCGGCGACGAAAGCTTTCAAACCCTCCCAACCTGCGGCCGGATCGAACACTGGCGTGTAAGGCGGCTGCGCGATCGCCGTCTGCGACAGGCTGATCTTCATCACGATCAGGAAGGGAACGAGGAAAAAGACGATGAGCCAGAGGTAAGGGACGAGCACCACCAGCCGTGCGCCCCATGTCCGATTTTGGACGCCACCGCCGCCCACCGTCCCCGCCATCGCATTACCCTCGCCTATCGCGTCAGCACCATCGCCGCGTCCGGAGCCCAGGTCAGCCACACGCGGTCGTCCCAGTCGATCGGCCGCTCGAGGAGCCGCGTCACGTTGGCGACGGACGCCTTCAGGACCAAACCGGTATCGAGTCGCACCTTGTAGACCGAAAGGTCGCCGAGATAGGCGATATTCTCCACCCGGCCGACGGCGCAGTTCTCGCCGGCCGACAGCGGCGGCTCGCGCCCGATGCGTATTTTTTCGGGCCGCAGCGCGACCCACACGGTGTCGCCCGGCTTGGCATCCGCGCACGCGAGGCCGCGAAGCGGCCCGGTGGCGGCACTTGCGATCACCGTTTCGGACGCTCCCGCGTCGGCAACGCGGCCTTCGATCAAGTTAACGTCGCCGATGAAATCCGCGACCCAGCGCGAGTTCGGCCGCTCGTAGATTTCGGTCGGCGTGGCGACCTGGATCAAGCGGCCGTGGTCCATGACCCCGATGCGGTCGGCGACCGTCATCGCCTCCTGCTGGTCGTGGGTGACGATGATGAAGGTAAGACCAAGCTTCTCCTGCAGCTGCATCAGCTCGAACTGCGTTTCGCCGCGCAGCTTCTTGTCGAGCGCCGCGAGCGGCTCGTCGAGAAGCAGGACACGGGGTCGCTTCACCAGCGAGCGCGCCAGCGCAACGCGCTGGCGCTGGCCGCCGGAGAGCTGGTGCGGCTTGCGTTTGGCAAAGCCTTCGAGCCGCACCAGAGCCAATATCTCCTCGACGCGCGTAGCGATCTCGGAGCGCGCAAGCCGCTCCTGCTTGAGTCCGAAGGCGACGTTGCCTTCGACCGAGAGGTGCGGAAACAGCGCATAGCTCTGGAACATCATGTTGACCGGCCGCCGATAGGGCGGCATCCGGGCGATATCCTCCCCGGCGAGCAGGATGCGTCCCTCGTCCGGCGTCTCGAAGCCGGCGAGCAGGCGCAGCAGCGTGGTCTTGCCACACCCCGACGGGCCGAGCAGGGCGAAAAATTCGCCGGCAAAAATATCGAGCGACACCCGCTCAACCGCGGCGATACCGGCGAAGCGCTTGCGCACACCGTCGAAACGCACCAGTGCCCGCGCCGCGGCGTCCGACCATGGCGCGAACGCCTTTCGCGTATTCCGCCCGCCTGGATCGTTGCTCGCGCCGCCATTCCCCATGTCGCCACGCTAACGGCACGCGACGCGGGGCTCAACACCCGTCGGGCGCGGGCGCTTGTGGATGGATTGGTCGACCGAGGCCGGCTCGATCCTGGTGAACATACGTTAGCTCAGCGTTCGTGCGACGGCATCGCGCCAGCCCGCCCATTTGCGTTCGCGCGTGTCGGCGTCCATTTGCGGCTCGAAGCGCCGTTCGCACCGCCACTTCGCGGCAAAGCCCGAAAGGTCCGGGCACACGCCCGCGGCATAGCCCGCGAGATAGGCGGCGCCGAGCGCCGTGGTCTCCATCACCGCCGGACGATCGACGGGCGCGGCCAGAATGTCGGCGACGAACTGCATGGTCAGGTCACTGGCGGCCATGCCACCGTCGACCCGCAGCACCGTGTCCGTTCCCGCCGCCGGCCAGTCGGCGCGCATCGCCTCGAGCAAGTCGCGGGTCTGGTAGCCGACCGCCTCGAGTGTGGCGCGCGCAAGCTCCGCTACTCCCGACTTGCGGGTGAGCCCATAAAGCGCACCGCGCGCATTCGCATCCCACCAGGGCGCGCCGAGCCCGACGAAGGCCGGCACGAGATAGAGCTGCTCCGCCGGATCGGCGGCCGCGGCGAGCGCATTGACGTCGGGCGCGGTGCCGATCACCTTGAGCGCATCGCGCAGCCATTGCACGGCCGCGCCGGCGATGAAGATCGCCCCTTCGAGGGCGTAGGTGCGGTGACCGCCGAGCTGGTAGGCGATGGTGGTGAGAAGACGGTTTTTCGACGCCACCGGCTGATCGGCGGTATTGATCAGCGCGAAGCAGCCGGTGCCATAGGTCGACTTCACCATGCCAGACGCAAAGCAGCCCTGTCCCACCATCGCCGCTTGTTGGTCCCCGGCAATTCCCAGAATGCGGATCGGCCCACCGAAATGGTCAGTCGTGCCGAAGTCGCCGGCGCAATCGCGCACCTCCGGCAGGAGCGCTTCGGGGACATCGAACAAACGGCAGAGCTCGGCGTCCCAGCTCCCACGGTGGATGTCCAGCAGCAAGGTCCGGGACGCGTTGGTCGCATCGGTTGCGTGCACCCTGCCGCCGGTAAGCCGCCACAGCAGGAAGCTGTCCACCGTCCCGAACGCAAGCCGACCCTCGGCCGCCGCCGCGTGTGCACCCTCGACGTGGTCAAGCAGCCACGCGATCTTGGTGGCGGAAAAATAGGGATCGAGCAGCAGGCCAGTGCGCGCCGCGATCGTGGGCTCGTGGCCATCCTGCCGCAGCGCCGCGCAACGGTCCGCCGTGCGCCGATCCTGCCACACGATGGCATTGTGGATCGGGCGGTTCGTTGCGCGGTCCCAGATGACCGCGGTCTCGCGCTGGTTGGTGATCCCCAGTGCCGCGATGTCCTTGGCCTGCGCGCCGGCGCGCCCCATCGCCGTGCGCGCGGTCGCCAGGGTCGCCGACCATATTTCTTCAGGATCGTGCTCGACCAGGCCGGGCGCCGGATAAATCTGGCGCAACTCCTGTTGCGCGCTCGCTACCGGTGCGAGCGCCAGATCGAACACGATGGCTCGGGTCGAGGTCGTGCCCTGATCGATCGCGAGAAGGTATTCCGGCACGCTCGCCCTCCGCGGGTCACGGCGCATTCAGCGCGAGTGGACATCGGTTTTAAATCAGCAGACAAGCCGGTGCAGGTGACAAGACTTGGCTTTGTGTCATGCGCCGGTGCCGTGGCCGACGGTGGCTGCCATGAACTTTGCCAATCGCTCCCGCTCTTCCAGCGAAAACCGCAAGCCCAGCTTGGTGCGCCGCCACAACACGTCGTCCTCGGTCTGCGCCCATTCCCGTTCCATCAGATAGCGCACCTCGGCACCCATCAGGTCGGCGCCGAGGCACGGCCCCAGATCCTCCAGCCGTCGCGCGGGTCCGAGGACACGCTCGACCCGCGTGCCGTAGGTGGCCACCAGCCGCCGCGCATGTCGCTCGCTCAGAAACGGGCGCGACTTGCGGGTCCGCGTCACCAGCGTCTCGAATCCATTGTACGGGAATTCGCCGCCCGGCAGATGCGACTCCCTGGTCCAGGCCGGGCCGCCCGCAACAATATGCGCCAAACGGTCGAGCGCCTGCTCCGCCAGCCGCCGATAGGTCGTGATCTTGCCGCCATAGACCGTGAGGAGCGGCGCCTCGCCGTCGCGCTCGTCGAGGGCCAGGAGATAGTCGCGGGTGACGTCCTGGGCCTTGCGGGAGCCGTCGTCATGGAGCGCGCGGACCCCGGCGAATGACCAGACCACATCGGCGGGACCAATGGTGGCGCGGAAGTGCTGGTTCGCGACGTCGCAAAGATAGGCGATCTCATCGGCGCTCGGCTGGATGCCGCTCGGATCGCCGGCAAAGCTCCGGTCGGTGGTTCCGATCAGAGTGAAATCCTGTTCAAACGGCAACGCGAACACGAACCGGCCATCGCGGGTCTGGACGATGTAGCCGCGGTCATGTTCGAACAAGCGCCGCACCACGATATGGCTGCCCTCGTCGAGCCGTGCCGGCAACGGCGTCGTGTCGCGCAGCACGTTCTGCGCGAACAGCTTGAGCCAAGGCCCGGTCGCGTTGACCA
>Ga0207691_10000440_pt1 | contig 41316 bp, 32 predicted proteins | sample KBSM13metaG_FD_184327 | JGI IMG/M metagenome (GOLD analysis project Ga0207691, IMG submission 184327) | Miscanthus rhizosphere microbial communities from Kellogg Biological Station, Michigan, USA - KBS M1-3 metaG (SPAdes) (version 2) | ecosystem: Host-associated > Plants > Roots > Rhizosphere >...
AACTAACGCGGGATCCCCCAAAAGTGGGAACCGGCTTTCGGAGAAGATCACGCGCGAACAAGAAAGTTTGGAGCGGGCTGATGAGCCGACGAAAAATCGTTGGGCTCTAAGCTTCGCACCGGCGCGACGCGCCGCCGATAAGGCGGCGCTATCGACGCATACAATGCTCGTGCTCTGTGACCCGGGTCACAGTGCGAGCCTGCCGGCCCATGCCACCCTCAATACGAGTGTGAGGTCAGATGTGATTTCCATTCGGATTGACGAGGTACGTGATGATCCGGGACATCCTCATCATGCTGGCGGCGGTCGCTGCGGTCGTGGCGTTCGCACCGAAGGTGTCGCATGGCGTGAACACGCCCGCGCAGGAAGCGGTTGACGCGCCGGTCACGGCGGCTCCGCCACACGACGGCCGGAAGGATCGTTGACGCCGCGCGGCCGTGGACGGCTTTTCGCCCCACGTGATTGGCCCGAGGCGGCAAGCCTGGCCGCGGCAGCGAAACCAACAGAACGACGCTCGTCCGACGCAGGCGAGATTTACGGCCACAGCGTGAAGGCAAGATCGAGTGCGGCGCAGGCAGGCATCGGGGAGGATCACGGGTCGCCCCGCCATCCCTGCCTATCCCACCAACGCCGCAAGCCATCGTAGCACGGCGCGGCAGACCTCGCCCACCGGCGCACACCGCGTGTGCACCTTTGGTGCTGCGGCCGTGACGGCCGCAGCCGTCACGCCGTCGTGGTTGCGGCGCCCAGGATCGAGTGGATCGCCGATCCGCGCCAGCCGGGCGCCAAATGCGCGCAAGCGGCAAACGGGGGCTCCGATCTGTGCGAACATGATCGGAGCCGTGCGGACAAGTCGGCCGGACGCCCGCGGGCTGACCCCGGCCGACGCGCGCTTGTCACCTATGGATTTTCAGACGGCGCTGCCCGCACCTGCGCAATGACACGCCGTGGCGCAAGATCAGTTCGGCATGCCCGTCATGCAGTCGCTGAGGCGCTGCGCCTGCATCTGGCCCATATGACTTCGCCCCTCACCTTCGACGGTCTCCTTGCCGACCATCGCGCGGCATTTCTGTTCAAGCGACTGGTTCTCGTGCCTTGCATGCGTCTTCTGCGCGGCCTGAGCCGGAGCCGCCAACGCGATCAGAGAAAGCACCAGTATGATCGTCCTCATCTTCATCTCAGTCTCCGAGCTGGTTTCGCGATACGCGAGATCAACCTCCGGGCGTCGCGCGCGTTCTGCGAATTTTTCGTGACGCTCGCATGCTGGCCGTACGTCACATGCCGGCGTTGCCGTGCATGCGATCAGCGCGTTGCGTGCAGCGTTCCCGGCTTCAGCGCGATGAAGCAGGGGACGCGCAGATATGAAGAGGCGCGAAAGCGGCAAGAGCCCTCGCCATGCGCGCCGGGATGGCTGGCGTGCGCTGTTACTAACGATGCTGAAATATTGCCGTCACAAAACGACGCCGAAGATCGTCATCGAGAATACCAGATCAACGAGAGCGCAAGAATTGCGCCGGGACGGAACCCTCGACCACGATTCGCGTACCGTCCAGTAAACCGGCCGGGAATACTGCATCCCGGTATTCCTCAAGACGTTCGGCTCGGACGCCGCCTATACGACCGGCCTGTGCCGAGGCGAACGAGGTTCAGGACAGGCAACGTTTTCAGAAGACCCGGCTCGCGCGGTCGAACCAGCCCTTTTCCTCGGCCGTAAACGGCTTGACGGCGTGGCTTGGTGTCGCGTCAGGCAGCGCAAAGGCGGCCGGCGGCGGCGCGTGACGCACGGCCCGCCCGTGATGCGTGATCCGGTTGTTGCTGGCGGCCAGGGCGGATTGCCCGAACACCAGCAGAGCGACGAGTGCCGCCGCGATCCTTGAAAGCATTTTGATTATCCTTGTGCGGTACATTTTTCGGGACATTGAAGCCGTCATCGATGTCCGGCTTTCGCCGCACGACAGGCCAGACCATTGATCTATCGGCGGCCGCTCGACCTGGTTCGGGTTCGAGATGAACGGCCCGGCCCGGGCACCGGAACTAATGCAGGATACACCCGCGCGCTTGCGCGATCTTGCGATACGCCGTCGATCTTGCGCAGAACCGTTCACGACCCCGCCCTGGCCGCAGCGGCGCAGGCCGCGCCGGCGCCGGCGCGGGTGCGGATCGCACGCGATGCGTTGCAAACCGTCCGCCAGTGACGTTAGCCTTTATCCGGGCAACCGGTCAGGGCGCCCCACGACAGCAACATCAAAACAAGCAAACGGGAGGAACTGATGCAGCGTATCGGCCGCAGGATTGCTTCCACTGCCTTCGTCGCTGCCGCGCTGCTGCAGCCGGCGCTGGCGGAGCCGCCGAAATTCCAGGTTGACCCGAGCTGGCCGCTGCCGCTGCCCAGCAACTGGATCATCGGCACTATCGGCGGCATCACCGTCGATGCGCAGGACCATATCTGGATCAACCAGCGCCCTAGCTCGCTCGATGCCCGGGAAAAGCGCGCGTCGACGGCATCGAATGTGAAATGCTGCGTGCCGGCGCCGCCGGTGATCGAATTCGACCAGGCCGGCAAGGTGGTGCAGGGCTGGGGCGGGGATGGCCCCGGCTACAAATGGGGCAACGACGGGCACGGCATCCACGTCGATCACAACAACTTCGTGTGGGTCGGCGACAACGTCGACACCGGCGGGCACATCTTCAAGTTCACCCGCGACGGCAAGTTCGTCATGCGCATCGGCCAGCCCGGCACGCCGACGGGATCTAACGACACCGCCCACCTTGGCCGTCCGGCCGACATGGCGGTCGACCGCGAGACCAACGAGCTGTTCGTCGCCGACGGCTACGGCAATCACCGCGTCATCGTGTTCGATGCCGCGACCGGCGCCTACAAGCGGCACTGGGGCGCCTACGGAAAACCTCCGACCGACGAAAAGTTCACCTGGGATCCGAAGGGGCCGCCGCCCCAGCAGTTCGGCAATCCGGTGCATTGCATCACCATCACCAACGACGGGCTGGTGCTGGTGTGCGACCGCAGCCACAACCGGATGCAGATGTTCCGCAAGGACGGGACCTTCGTGCGCGAAATATCGGTGCTCAAGGAGAGCGCACCCGGCACGATCGGCTCGATCGTGAAATGGCCGGATGCGGCGCAGACCTATCTCCTCGTGGTCGACGACCCGAATGGCGAATTTCACGTGATCAATCGCGCTGACGGCAAGCTGATGGGTTCCTACGGCCGCGTCGGCCATCAGCTCGGCGAGTTCTACAACCTCCACTTCATCGGCATCGACAGCAAGGGGAATGTCTACTCCGCCGAGGTGCAGGGCAAACGCGTGCAGAAATTTCGCAATCTCGGCGGGCTCTGATCGCCCAGTCATCGTTGGTGATCTCGTCGCGGAAAGGAACCGCCGAGCGGAAACTGCCCCACTCCTGCGGAGGTCAAGGACCGGCAGATGCTGGCGTAATAGAAGCGTCGACAACGGCAGGCCGTTGCAGCGGATCGGGGCCATACGGGTTGGGGCCGACGGTCCCGCGCAGGAATCCAAGCTCCACGAGGCCCCAGATCGAGATGACGAAAGAGGCAAGCCCGAGCACGAACGAGACCACGGCCTGCTCGGATGTGTTCGCGATACCCGCGAGAATGGACGGAGCCACATAAAATAGCACAATCAGCCATCCGTTCTTGTTGCGATCGTGCAGCCGTTTGATGCCGATGGCGAACGCCGAAATCCAGCTCACGCTCACCAATGTCAGGAAGATGATGAACAAGACCACGTAGTCCAGGGTCATGTGAACCAACTTTTCGAGCCAGTCGCTGCCGCTCGGCAGCTCACCATCGACCAGATTCGTGCCGAGGATGTAGAAGCCCGCTAGCAGGCAGACCGGCAGGGCAATCACCCAGAAGGCAAGCCAGAGCACGATCGCAAGCCAATACTTGCCCCGGTTGATGCGCCCACTGAAACCGAACAGCAGATGTAACAGACTCATGGGTCGTCCTCACGAAGCAGCGAATAGCGCGCGACTTTCGGCCCTGCTGAGCCACTTACCGGGGTCGTCAATCATGGGTTTAGTGTCGGTCAAAAAATACCGCCTCTGGTGGAGCGCGCAAGGGCCACACTATCATTCGTTTGAACACTGCTGGCTTCTTGGCGGTCGATGTGCTGGACGCGATCAGTGTCGGTTGACGTCGCGGCGGCATGGACGTTACTCGGCAGGCAATGATAATCTCGCGGCCAGACGCGCGCACGCGAGCCGAGCGCGGTCGCTCGAAACAGCGAATTCCGCGCACCCGCAGGGGATGCCATCGATGGAGTCCGATGCGATGACCGCTCCCGAAGCGGCGGGTGATGTGCGTGCCATTGCGCAGCCGGTCTCTGCACCGCTCACCCGAGCCGCGATCTTCATGATCGTGACGGTCAAGCCCGGACTGGATCATCGCGCGACCGTGCGCTCGTTCTGCGGCGACCTTCCCGGATTGTTTCGCGCGGTGGAATTTCGCGACATCGAGGGGAGCCTATCCTGCGTCGTGGGGGTCGGCTCCGAGGCGTGGGACCGCCTGTTCGGGCCGCCGAGGCCGAAGGAATTGCACCCGTTCCGGGAGATTCGTGCCGGCGGGCGCCATGCCGTCTCCACGCCCGGCGACCTCGTGTTCCACATCCGCGCCAAGCGCATGGATCTGTGCTTCGAGCTGGCGACGCAGATCATGGCGCGGATCGGAGCCGCGGTGGCGCCGGTCGACGAGGTGCACGGCTTCCGCTACTTCGACGATCGCGATCTCCTGGGCTTCGTCGACGGGACGGAGAATCCACGCGGCGAAGAGGTGATCGACGCCGTGCTCATCGGCGCGGAGGACCCCGCTTTCGCCGCCGGCAGCTACGTCATCGTGCAGAAGTATCTTCACGATCTCGACGGATGGAATGCACTGCCGGCGGAGGCGCAGGAGCGCATCATCGGGCGCACCAAGCTCTCGGACATCGAACTGGATGACGCGGTCAAGCCGACCTCGGCACACAACGCGCTCACCACGATCGAGGAGAACGGAAAAGAGATCAAGATCCTGCGCGACAACATGCCGTTCGGCCGCGTCGCGGAAGGCGAATTCGGCACCTATTTCATCGGCTACAGCCGTTCGCCCCGCACCATCGAGCAGATGCTCGAGAACATGTTCGTCGGCCGTCCACCCGGCAATTATGACCGGCTGCTCGACTTCAGCCGCGCCGTCACCGGCAGCCTGTTCTTCGTGCCGTCCGCGACATTCCTGGAGGCCGTGCAAGACGACGAGCCGGCGGTCGCGACGCCGCCGGCGGCCATGCCTGTCGCCGCGCCGGCGGCGGACGAACCATCTCCCTCCCCTGTGCCGCCGCGCGATGGTTCGCTCGGCATCGGCTCCCTCAAAGGAGACATCCGACATGAATAACCTGCATCGCGAGCTGGCTCCCATTTCCGATGCGGCCTGGGCGCAGATCGAGGAAGAAGCGTCGCGCACGCTCAAGCGCTACCTGGCCGGACGGCGTGTGGTCGACGTGCAGGCGGCGGGGGGGACCGGGCTGTCCGCCGTCGGCACCGGCCACCTGCGGAGCATCAAGGCGCCGGGGGACGGCATCATCGCGCGGCAGCGCGAGGTGAAAGTGCTGGTCGAGCTGCGCGTCCCGTTCGAGCTCGATCGCCAGGCAATCGACGACGTGGAGCGGGGCGCCAACGACTCGGACTGGCAGCCGACGAAGGACGCGGCGCGCCAGATCGCCTTCGCCGAAGACCGCGCCATCTTCGAGGGCTACGACGCCGCCGGGATCCAAGGCATCCGCCAGGGGACCAGCAATCCGGTCATGACGCTCCCGGCCGACGTGCGCGACTATCCGGACGCGATCGCCCAGGCCCTAAGCCAGTTGCGTCTCGTCGGGGTCAACGGCCCCTATGTGGCGCTGTTCGGCGCCGACGCCTACACCGCGCTGGCCGAGACCAGCGACCACGGCTACCCGGTGCTGGAGCACGTCAAGCGGCTGGTCAATGACGAGATCATCTGGGCGCCCGCGATCGCCGGCGGCTTCGTGCTGACCACGCGGGGCGGCGACTTCGACTTGCATATCGGGCAGGACGTCTCCATCGGTTATCTGAGCCACACCGACGCCGCCGTCCGCCTCTACCTGCAGGAGACGCTGACCTTCCTGCTGCTCACCAGCGAAGCCGCCGTCGCACTGGCGCCTCCAGCAAAGGCAAAGGCGAAATGATCCTTGCGGCAGGGTCGCTGCAAGCACCCAGCGCGCGGCCCCGTTGAATAACATCAACGCGAGCGGTATTTCTTGCGGTGGTCCTCAAGCTTCGAGACGGCCGCCTTCGGCGCCCTGCCCGGCATGAGGATCATGGACTGGCCGGAGCTCGGCAGATCATTCCTCGCGGGATCCGCCGGCCGGCAGCATGAATGCAAACACTGATCCGTTTGCAACGCCGGGTGACGCCCAGATACGACCCCGATGCGATTCGATGATCGAGCGGCAAATCGCAAGGCCCATCCCGGTGCCGCTGGATTTAGTCGTGAAGAACGCCTCGAAGACACGCTCCGTGTCGTCCGCACCGATCCCGGTTCCGGAATCCTCCACCGACACCAGCACGCTGTCGGGTTGGGACGTCTCCGATTTCACCGTCAGCACCCGCGCGCGATCCGACAGGGAGGCCATGGCCTCGACGGCATTCACGATCAGGTTCAGAAGAACCTGCTGCAACTGGACGCGGTCGGCCGTGACGAGCGGGAGGCGCTCACTCAATTCGACCCGCAACGACACGCGGTGACTCTCCAGATCGCTCCGCTCGAGCACGAGAATGTCATAGATCAGCTCGTTGATGTCGAGCTGGATGCGTCGCCGTCGATCCTTGCGGAAGATCGAGCGGGTGCTCTCGATCACGTTGCCGGCGTGGAGACCCACGCTGACGATTTGCGTGAGAGCTGTCCGCACTTCGTCGAGATCGGGCTTGGCACGGGCGAGCCAGTTCAAGCCGGCATTGGCATTGGCGACGATGGCGGTCAGCGGCTGCTTCACCTCGTGAGCGATCGAGGCCGTGACCGCGTCCATTGCAATGGCCTGCCCCTCGCGTTCGCGACGCTGCACCACGATCGAGCGGGCAAGCCGCGTATAGAGCGCCGTCGTCTGCGACAGCAACACGATCAGAACGACGCTGGCGGTGATGAGCGAGAAGATGCGGGACACGTAGTAACCGAGACTGAAGCGCGGAGCGGCGAGGAAAGCCGTGATGGCAACTTCGGGCAGGTACGCGCAGATCACGACCATCAGCCAGAGGTCGAGCACCGAGCGCCGGCGAAGCCACAACAGGACGAGCGCAACCAGCCCCAGCAACACCAGCAAACCGGTGAGGAATTGTCCCCACAGCGTGACGCGGGTCGCGTCCGGAAGCATCCTCGGCAGGAGGTCTTCTCCGTCGGTGGCGAGCCAGGTGAGCCCGCACACCAGCACGATCACCCCCGCGACGCTGAAGATGATGGTGCGCCGTGACGAATCACGGGCCATGCTGGTGCAGTGGTCCGCGTCCCTCAGCGAGGCATAGATGATCACGGCCACCGGCAAGCCTGCGTGCCAGAAAATATAGAGCCATGCCGAGGTCTGCGATCCCGCTCCGAGCAGGCCCGTCGTCGAAAATGCGCCGGGAAAGGTCAGCGCGTGTGGAATGATGATCAGCGCGGTAAAAAGATAGCCGGTTGCGAGCACCAGGATTGCACGTTGACGCGCGACCGAGAATTGAGCGAACAGCAGCGCCGACGTGAACAGGTCGTTGATCAGCAGCGCCATTTGAATGGTTGGAACAAAAGAATGTACCGCCGGAAGCTCCATCCTGGCGAACGGCAGCATGACCAGGAACGCGACGAGCAGGGCCAGGACGATCGCGAGCGCGAGCCGACGCTGTCCCTGGGTTGGCGGCAGGATAGCTAGCAGGATCCGCGGTTCATCCGGACGCTCGTTCACCAACTTCTCCAAGCGCGATGCGCTTTTCGAAGTTATCCGACACGTTCCGGATGAGCAATCTGACGCGCACCACGCCTAGGCCCGCTCAACCTGCGCGGCATAGCAGCCAGGAGCGGCAAAGTAGACGTGCAGGTACGCCGCCTTCGGATTCGCAAACAGGCGCCCGATGGCCGCCTCCACTTCACGGCCGTCGACCAGCTCGCACCCGGTCATCATGGCATCGATGTCAAAGGCACGAACCGCGAGCGTGCGCGTCCGCAGCTGCTCGGGAACCTGGTCGATCGCGTCATATCTCGTATCGCCCTCGCGGACATAGATGGCGAAGCGCATGCGATAGGGCGAATCCACCCCATGGTGCTCGTGGTTGACGAGGATGAGTTCGTCGCCCTCGTGGGAATCCGTGAGGCTGACGCGGCACGGATAGCCAGGCATGCGCCCATCCGCGATCCGGCGCACGGCGCCTTGCGCGGCCAGTTCCTTGTCCGAGAGGGCGAACAGATGGGCGAAGCGCTCCGCCGGCAGCCCAGTGATACGAAAGCTCATGACCGTTCTCCTTGGCAATTTCGAGCCGCCATTGGAGCGCGATCCGCGCCGTCTGTCGTTCCGGTTCTTGCTCTCGAATTCATCAACTCCGCCGCCGAGCGCGGCCCAATGTGCGGCCCGCCTTGGTGTTCGTACCGCTCTCGACTACGATCTCGGAGCAAACGGGCGACCCTCGCCATCGGGACGGCGACGTGCGGGAGATCAGATGGGCACACTGCTCGCGAAGAATGCCGACGTGGTCGTGACGATGGACGGGCAGCGGCGCGAACTGCGGAATGCCGGCCTGTTCGCACGCGACGGCATGATCGAGAATGTTGGTCCGACCGCCGAACTCCCGGAGAGCGCCGACCTCGTGCTCGATCTGCGGGGGCATATCCTGCTTCCCGGCCTCATCAACTGTCACCATCATCTCGACCAGATTCTCACCCGCAACCTGCCGGCCGGGCAAAACACCAACCTGTTTCCCTGGCTCAAAGCGCACTATCGCGTTTGGGCGAGCCGGACGCCGGAAGACACGCGCACCGCGGTGCTGGTCGGCTGCGCCGAGCTGGCCCGATCCGGCTGCACGACGGTGTTCGACCACGCCTATGTGTTCAAGAACGGCTGCAAGGTCGACGACCAGATCGCGGCCGCCGCCGAGCTCGGCATCCGGTTCGCGGTATCGCGCGGAAGCATGTCGCTCGGCCAGTCGAAAGGCGGGCTGCCGCCGGACGATTGCGTGGAGGACGAAAACGCCATCCTCAAGGATTCCATCCGCGTCATCGAACGGTATTACGACTCCGCGCCCGGCTCGATGCTGCAGATCGTGCTGGCGCCATGCTCGCCATTTTCGGTGACCGCCGAACTGATGCGCGAGTCGGCCAAGATGGCGCGACACTATGGCGTCAAGCTGCACACACATCTGTGCGAAACCCTCGACGAGGAGCGCTACACCCTCCAGCACCGGGGACTGCGCCCAGTTGCCTATATGGAGTCGCTCGATTGGGTGGGACAGGACGTCTGGTACGCCCACGCCGTGCACGTCAACGACGAGGAGATCCGCCTGTTCGCGAACAAGGGCGCCGGCGTCTGCCATTGCCCGTCGTCGAACATGCGGCTCGCGTCCGGGATCGCGCCGGTGAAGAAATATCGCGACGCCGGCGTGCGGACCGGGCTCGGAGTCGACGGCTCCGCCAGCAACGACGGATCGAACCTCCTGATCGAGGTGCGCGAGGCGATGCTGCTGGCGCGACTGAAGATCGGCCTGCTGCCGCCCGAGGGGCCGCAGACCGTGTTGTCGACCTCCGATCCGCTGCGGGCCAAGGAGTGGATGACGGCACGCGACGCACTGGAGATCGCTACCATCGGCGGCGCCGCTTTGCTCGGGCGCAGCGATATCGGCGCGCTGGAGCCGGGCAGGTGCGCCGACTTCTTCACGCTCGACCTCGGCGACATCGCCTATGCCGGCGGCTTGAGCGATCCGGTCGCGGCGGTGGTGTTCTGCGCACCGACCGGCGCGCGCCATACGGTCGTCGGCGGACGCCTGATCGTCGACGATGGCGAGATCGCCACGCTCGACATGGCTCCCGTCATCCGCGAGCATAATCGCAATGCCGCGCGGCTGGCCGCGCTGGATGGGTAGCGGGTTTGCCGGTTGCGATTTGAACGGCCGGCCGCATTGCCGCGACTACTGCATGGATGCCCGCGCTGGGCGCCGCACTCCATTCGTATACGGTCAGCGGTCGTGGTTCGCGACGCTCGGATGAGAATGTGACATGAGAGCTCGCCTTTCGATCGTGGCGGTCGCCATCGGCACCGTCATCGCGGCTCTCGCCGCGGGTATCGCCGACCGGGGCGGCGTTGTCCGCATCGCCGAGCTGCAGGCGCTGGGATACGCGTATCTGAAACCCTGAAATACGCGCCACCCGCGGATGGGCCGCAGGCCGCAGCCGATCCAGCGAGCCACCCAGCACGAGGACGGTTCCAGCCATGCCGAGCGGATACGCCTCACGCAAGGCGCAAATGTGCCGCGCTACTCGGCGATCTTGACGACGATCCGACCGCGCACCGCGCCTTCGACAATCCGCCGGCCAGCGTCCATGACTCCCGCCAGATCGATCTCGCTGGTCATCATGGCGAGCTTGCCCGCATCGATATCGGACGCCAACCGCTTCCAGGCCTCCCGCCGCCGTTCCAGGGGGCACATCACGGAATCGATGCCGATGAGCGACACGCCACGCAGAATGAAGGGGGCAACCGTCGCCGGCAAATCCATCCCCCCAGCTAACCCGCAGGCCGCGATCGCGCCGCCATAGCGGGTCATCGACAACACGCTGGCCAGCGTGGTCGACCCGACAGTGTCGATGCCGCCGGCCCATCGTTCCGGGCCAAGTGGCTTCGATGCACCGGCAAGCTCCTTGCGTTCGATGATCTCGCGGGCGCCCAGGCTTTTGAGATAGTCCGCCTCGGCCGGACGCCCCGTCGAGGCAACGACGGCAAAGCCAAGCTTGGCGAGCAGCGTCACCGCGACCGAGCCCACTCCTCCCGCCGCGCCGGTGACGATGACGGGCCCGTGTCGCGGCGCGACGCCTTGACGTTCGAGCGCCATCACCGCCAGCATCGCGGTATAGCCGGCGGTACCGATCGCCATCGCGCCGCGCGCGCTGTTGCGCGCGGGTAATCCCACCAGCCAGTCGCCCTTGACCCGCGCTTTTTCCGCGTAGCCGCCCAGGTGCGTTTCACCCGCGCCCCAGCCGTTGAGAATGACCCTGTCGCCCGGCTTCCACTGCGGATGCGAGGAGGATTCCACCGTGCCGGCGAAATCGATGCCCGGAATCATCGGAAACCGGCGAATGACGGGCGCTTTGCCGGTGAGCGCGAGTCCGTCCTTGTAGTTCACCGTCGACCATTCGACGCGAACGGTGACATCACCATCCATCAGATTTGCTTCGTCGAAATCGGCGAGGCCGGCCTTTTGTCCGCCTTCACCCTTCTCGACCACAATTGCCTTGAATGTCGGCACGCATCCCCTCGGCACTGGCGTTCATATCTATGAAAAGCTGTATCGTGCACCGCCGATCACCGCAACTCCATGTCGCTCAGCGCCACCTTAGAGCCGGCGCCAGCCTTGCGCCTGGTCGCGTGGTCCGGCACGGTTCGCGGTCAACCGCCGGCTGAGTACAATGGACGCGATGACGCTCGACAGGTGGGTCCCATTTCGCAATGAAGGCGCCGCCATTCGCTGCCGTCTTTTCGCCTTTCCGCACGCAGGCGGAAATGCCGCGTTCTACCGACCGCTGCGGCGATTCATGCCGCCCGAGATCGATCTCTGTCCGGTGGAGTTGCCGGGCCGGGCCGCGCGCCTTGATGAGCCCCCATTCATGTCAATGAGCGCGCTCATGGAGGCGTTGCGTCACGCTCTCCAGCCGCTGATGGCGGTGCCATTCGGTTTCTTTGGCCATAGCGTGGGCTCCTGGATGGCCTATGAAGCGGCCCGGCAACTGCGCTCACTAGACAGCCGCATGGCCATGCATCTGTTCGTTTCCGGTCGCCGCAGCCCCAACCTCGTGTCCGCGGCCCCTCTCCCGCCACGCCCTCGATCCGACCACGAACTTCTCGCCATTCTGGATCGATTTGGCGGCACCCCGACGGTCATCATGGAGCACCCGGAGCTGCTCGCCGCGCTGCTGCCGGCGTTGCGAGCCGATCTTGCCCTCGCGGACGGGTATTCGGTCGATCCAGGGCATCATATCGACTGTCCGATCACCGCACTCGGCGGTGCCGACGACCCGTCGCATTCCGGCGGCATTCAATCCTGGAAAGAGTTCACCCGCGGAAAATTCCGGACTCGTATTTTCCCTGGAGGGCATTTCTACATCTCAACGGCCGCAGAGGCTCTCGCCAGGGAGTTCGTCCAGGACGTGCACGCGACCTTGGGCATGTCTGCGCCGGGTGCGAGGTCGCAGCTATGACCGACTCCTACGCAGATCGTCCTGGCCTGGCGAGCGGCGAAATTCATGTGTGGACTGCCCGCCTCAGCGACGACCACCACGCAATTTCCGACTCGCTGCGGCTGCTGTCCGGAGAGGAGCGCGCGCGGGCTGCGCAATTCGCATTCGAGCACGACCGGGTTCGTTTCATTCAAACGCATGGCATCGTGCGACGCATCCTCGCCGACTATTGCGGGGCAGACGGCGCGACACTGGGCTTCGCAAGTAACCGTCATGGGAAGCCGTATCTGATCCAGCAGGCGGCCAGTCCCAATCTCCAGTTCAGCGTCTCGCACAGCGGCGACTGCTGCATACTCGCAGTGCAACGCGACCACGCCGTCGGCGTGGATGTCGAGAAGCTGCGCGATCTGCCGCAAGCCATGGACATCGTGCAAAGCTATTTCACGTTGACGGAAAGCAGAGCCTTGGCTGCCTTGCCGGAAACGGCCCAGCGGGATGCATTCTTTGTGCTGTGGACGCACAAGGAGGCAATCGTCAAAGGACTGGGCATCAGTTTGGCGGCTCACCTTGGCCGCCTGGAGTTTGAACGCGATCGGGCCGGCCAACTGCGGCTCGCAGCATGGGATGGCGATCGATCCATCGCGCAAAGTTGGTCGACCGCCCGCCTCGATCCTGAACCGGGCTACGTCGCCGCTATAGCCAGCAACTATCCGATCCGATCGCTGACATTGCAGAATTGGAATTGCACTGGCGTCAATTGATGCAGGTGCTCATAGGTTGGTCGCTACTCATACGATTGCAAACCGTGGACATCTATTTTGAATTGTGCAATGTTTGCGCGTGCTTGACGAAGCAAGGCTGCCGGGACGAAAACTTCGCTTAGGTTGCGTTGTAGAGGGGAGTACTCGATGTTTTACGACAGCGCGCATCCGCATCAGTCAAGCTTCGACACACACGAATCCCGCCTTCGCTTCGGCATGAGATTTGCCGAGCTTTGGCATGAGTGGTTCGACACGATGTCGCAGGTGGCCTACCAGACGCACAGAGCCTGCGAATTCCTTGCCGAGAATGGGGGATCCTCGAACGGACAATATGGGCCCTTCGACTTCCGCCCCTCGCATAATCCATCCGACGGGTCGGACGGTTCGGTCGACATGGACAAACTCAGACACTGCCTGCACGAGATGGAACCGGCGCAGGCCGCTCGCGTCATACATGCCGTGCAGACGATGCAGGCCATGGAAGCCATGCTGAAACGAAAGAGATCGCGCGCGAGCGAGGCAGAGGAGCCTGCCTGGTAGGGTTTGAATAGCACGCAGGGGCGACAAGGGCGGGTGGTCATGAACCGTCATTGGTTGACCCCGCGATTGCGGTCTTGGGGCGACAGACCGGCGCTGATTTGGCGCGACGAAAGTCGGTCGTTCAACCAGCTCTGCGATGACGGTGATGCCTGGCTCCGCGAGCTGGAGCAACACGGCGTCAAACCGGGAGACACGCTGGCCATCTGTGGCGACTACTCGCCGAAGCTGTGCGCGTTGCTTCTGGCCGCTGTGCTGAACCGCAACATCATCGTCCCGTTGACGTCCGCGACCTCGTCCCGCTGGGACCAGCTCATGGAGTTGGCGCAGGTCCAGTTCGCCGTTCAATTCGAGAGCGACGATTCATGGCGCGTCATCAGTTCCGACCGTATCGTGCGCCACCCGCTACTGCGGGAGCTCAGGGCGCACCATGCGCCCGGTCTGGTTCTGTTCAGCTCGGGCTCGACCGGCGAGAGCAAGGCGTCGCTGCTCGACTTCAGCCGTCTGCTGGCGAAGTTCGAGGTGCCGCGGCTGGCGCATCGCACGCTCGTGTTCCTGCTGCTTGACCATATCGGGGGCATCAACACGCTGCTGCACGGGCTCTGTCATGGCGGGACCATCGTCACAACCCGGGATCGCACGCCCAACGCGGTTTGTGCCGCCATCGAAGCGCAGCGGATCCAGCTGCTGCCCACAACGCCGACGTTCCTGCGGATGTTGCTGATCGCCGACGTGATCCGGCGTCATGATCTCTCCTCCCTGGAGATCATCACCTACGGCACGGAGCCGATGCCCTCCAGCACGCTTGCGGCCATCCGAGAAGCTCTGCCGCAGGTGCGATTCAAGCAGACTTACGGCCTCTCGGAGCTCGGCATCCTGCCGACCCAATCACGCGACTCGGGCTCGGTGTGGATCAAACTCGGCAATGCCGGTTTTGAGCACAAGATCGTCGACGACATACTCTGGGTCAGATCGCCGAGCGCAATGCTCGGCTATTTGAACGCACCGTCGGCGTTCGATGCGGACGGCTGGTTCAACACGCAGGATCTCGTCGAACGAGACGGCGAGTACATTCACATTCTCGGCCGCAAGTCGGAGGTGATCAACGTCGGCGGCGAGAAGGTGCACCCGACCGAAGTCGAGAATGTGCTGCTCCAGCTCGACAACGTCAAAGACGTGACGGTGCGCGGACATCCAAATCCGATCACCGGCGAGGTCGTTGCCGCCAGGATCACAACGCTCGCGCCCGAGGATCCGGACGCCTTCAAGCTGCGCGTCCGCCAATTCTGCCGTGCGAGACTCGAGCGCTACAAAATTCCCGCCGTCATCGACGTGGTGGTAGAGGATCACTACGGTGCGCGCTTCAAGAAATCGCGCAACCCAACATCAATTCAGCATAGTACCGGCACCGACGCCGGATAGTAAGTTGGTGAGCGTGAGGACAGGACGACCATGCCACAGACCAGAAAGGTCGCCCTGGTTAGTGGGGGTAGTCGCGGCTTGGGAGCCGAACTCGTGTCGGGATTTCTCGACCGGCGGTATGGGGTAGCGACACTGAGCCGGACCAAGACGCCCTTCATCACCGACATGCTGCGTGCCCGCAAGCGCGGGCATTTCCATTGGGGCGCAGTGGACGGACGCGATCACGAGGCGTTGCGCGCCTTCGTGAAAGATGTGGGCGAGCGGCTGGGCCGGATCGATGTGCTCGTCAACAATGCAGGCATCGCGGTCGAAGGCATTCTCTCCACCATGCGCACGAGCGACATCGTCGAGGCCGTCGAAGTCAACCTCACGGCGGCCCTGGTGCTCGCGCAGGCCTGTTCGAGGTTGATGCTGCGCCAGGGTTCCGGATGCATCGTCAACATATCCTCGGTCAATGCCATCCGCGGTCATTCCGGCGTTGCCGTCTACAGCGCCACCAAGGCGGCGCTCGACGGCATGACCCGCAGCCTTGCTCGCGAACTCGGCCCGCGCAAGATCAGAGTCAATTCAGTTGCTCCCGGCTATTTCGAGAGCGACATGGTCAGCAATATGACTGAGGAGCAGAAGCAGCGCATTGCCCGGCGTACGCCGCTGGGCCGGCTGGCGCAGATCGGTGAGGTCGCGAACGCCGTTCACTTCCTGACCTCCGATCAGGCCTCCTTCATCACCGGACAGACGCTCGTGGTGGATGGAGGCATCACATGCTGACCGCGCCGACGCTCGCAAAAATCGAATCCATCGTGCATGGCAGGATCCGTGCGGTCCTGGCAGAGCGCGCGGTGGAGGTCGGCACACTCTCCGGTGCCGACAAGCTCAGCGCAACGCTCGGCCTGAGCTCGCTCGACCTGGCATTTCTCGTCGCCGATTTGGAAGCTGAGCTCGGCGTCGACCCATTCGCCAAGCTCGTCTCGATCACCAGCGTCCGGTCGGTCGAGGACCTCGTGCGAGCTTATCAGCAGGCGTTCTTTCCTGAACTTCAGCGCCGCGGAGAGGACGACGCTGTGGCGGCGGGCGCGAAACGAGCGCAAGCCAGGCGAGCGCGGAGAGAGCGGAGATGATGTCCGAGGAAGAAGCAGGCGTTGCAATCGTCGGTATCGCCTGCCGTTTTCCCGGCGCGGCCGATCACTCCGCCTTTTGGCGAAATCTCTGCGAGGGCGTGGAATCGATCAGCGCGCTGAGCGACGAGGAACTCCTTTCGGCAGGCGTACCTTCCGAGCTGTTGCGCGATCCCTCCTACGTCAAGGCCGCCTCGCTGCTGCCGGACATCGACCAGTTCGATGCTGCCTTCTTCGAATATTCGCCCGAGGAAGCGCGCCTCATGGATCCGCAGCAGCGGCTGCTGCTGGAGGTGGCTTGGGAGGCCTTCGAGGACGCAGGACAGCCGCTCGGCAATGCGGCCAAGCCGGTCGGCGTGTTCACGGGACTGGGCGGGGTGGTGAGCAGTTATCTTGTCGACCGACTGCCGTTCAGCACAGACTTGCCGGGCTACACCGGCAACCTCACGCACCTCGGCAACGATAAGGATTTTCCCAGCACTCGAATTTCCTACAAGCTCAATCTCACCGGACCGAGCATCAACGTACAGACCGCCTGTTCGACGTCACTGGTGGCCGTGCACCTCGCCTGCCAGGCTATTCTCGCGGGCGAATGCGATATGGCGCTGGCCGGGGCCGCCTCCGTGCGCGTACCCCAGCGGGTCGGCTATACCAGCGTGAAGGGCGGCATCCTGTCACCCGACGGACATTGTCGCGCGTTCGACGCCGCCGCGCAGGGGACGATCTTCGGCAGCGGCGTGGGCATGGTCCTGCTCAAGGAGCTCGGCGCTGCCGTCGCCGACGGCAATCAGATCTATGCGGTGATCAGAGGGTCGGCGATCAACAACGATGGCGCCGACAAGGTGAGTTACACGGCCTCGAGCGCAGCGGGGCAAGCCCGTGCGATGGTCGAGGCTCTGCTCATGGCCGGCGCGTCGCCCGACGACGTTGGGTACGTGGAGTGCCATGGAACGGGCACGGCGGTCGGTGATCCGCTGGAGATCGACGCGTTGACCCGTGCATTCCGCACTGGGACGGAACGGCGCGGCTTCTGCGCGATCGGCTCGGTCAAGACAAATATCGGGCACCTGGAACAGACGGCCGGGCTCGCCGCGCTGATCAAAACCGCACTGGCATTGAAGAACGAAAAAATCCCACCCAGCCTCAACTTCCGCAATCCCAATCCAAAGATCGACTTCGCCGCCAGCCCATTCTTCGTCAATACGTCATGCCGCGACTGGTCGCAGGGCGAGCGTCCCCGGTTCGCCGCGGTCAATTCGCTCGGTCTCGGCGGGACGAATGCCTTTGTCGTGCTCGAAGAGCCGCCGGCGGCAACCGAGGCGCAAGATGAGCCGGACCTCACATTGTTCACGCTATCGGCAAGGACTGACGCCGCATTGCATACATCGATCGAGCGTCACCTCGCGTGGCTCGCGCACGATCAAACGCCGTTGCCCGATATTTGCTTTACCAGCACCAGCGGGCGAACGCACTTTCCTTTGCGCTTTGCGGCCGTCGTGCGCTCGAAGGAGCAATTACGAGACGCGCTCGCCGAGGAAGCCGCCAACTGCACCGCTTCGCGTCCGGCCGGAGCGCGAAGGCTGGCCTTTCTGTTCTCCGGGCAGGCGTCGCAGTATCCGCGCATGGGCGCGGAGCTCTATCGCCATCAGCCGATATTCCGAGAGGAAATCGATCGCTGCGCAGCCATCGTCGGCAACCGTCTGGAACGGCCGCTCATAGACGTCCTATTCTGCGACCACACGGATGGCAGCCTGATCGACGAAACGGCCTACACCCAGCCGGCGCTATTCGCGGTGCAGGCGGGCCTCGTGGCGCTGTGGCGCTCCTGGGGCATCGTTCCTGACGCCGTCCTCGGGCACAGCGTCGGCGAGTTCGCGGCCGCCTATTGCGCGGGCGTGTACACGCTGGAGCAGGCGCTCGAGCTGGTCGCGGAGCGAGCGCGCCTCATGCAAGGCCTGCCACGGAGCGGCGTCATGGCCGCTGTCTTCGCCGACGAAGCGACCGTCGCGGCCGAGATCAAGCAATGCGACCGGGCAGACGTTGCGATCGCTGCATTGAACGGGCCAGCCAACACGGTGGTCTCGGGCGCGCGGGACGCAGTCGCGGCTCTCGTTGCGCGTTTTGAAGCTCTCGGCATTCGGTGCCGATTGCTGAGCGTCTCCCACGCCTTCCACTCGCCGTTGATGCGGCCGGCTGCCGACGCCTTCGTTGCGGTCGCAGCGTCCGCGCAGGGCCAGCCGCCGACCATCCCGTGGATCTCGACCGTCTCCGCGAAGCCGATGCAGGGCGCGCCTGATGCGAGCTACTGGCGTGACCACGCGCTCAGTGTCGTGCGTTTTGCCGAGGGCGTGCAGGTCCTCGGTCAGGCCGGCGTGTCCGACTCGGTCGAAATCGGACCCGGCAGCACTTTGCTGGCGCTCGCGCGGCAGAATGGTAACGCGGACGCCAAGACGTGGCTCGGCTCCCTCAGCAGGCGAGGTGAGGCGAACGAGATCCTGACCAGTCTCGGAACGCTCTATCGCCGCGGATTCGATATCGATTGGGAAGGATTCAACCGGCCCTCGCCTGGTCGTCGCGTATCGCTGCCGACCTATCCGTTCGAGCACCGCCGGTTCTGGATCGAGGCCGATGCCGCGCCGCGGCCGATGGCCGCTTGCTCCAAGGGACTGACCGGCGTGCGGCTGCGCTCGGCGATGCCGGATGCGCAGTTCGAAAACACCTACAGCCTGCAACGTTTCGGTTATCTCGATGATCATCGCATCTATGGCATGCCGGTCCTGCCGACGACGGTCGGGTTGGCGGCATTGCGGGATGCCGCGCGTCAGTATTTCGGTTCCGACACGGTCGAGATCGCCAACCTGCAATATCGCGAGGCGATGGTGTTGCCGGACAGCGGCGAGCGCATCGTGCAATCGATCCTCACTCCCGTGGACGACTCGACGGCAGAGTTTCGGTTCGCCAGCACGTCTGGAAATGGCGCCGACGACTGGCGAACCCACATGATCGGCGTGGCGCGCAAGGAGAGCCCGGCGCGCAATGGTCACGCCGCTCCGCTCGAACTCGATCGCGTCAGGCAAAGGTGCGCCGCGTCGATCCCGGTCGACCGCTATTATGAAGGTTTGCGCGCGCTCGGATTGGAATATGGCGAATCGTTTCGCGGCATCGAGATGTTGCAGCGGGGCAGCGGCGAGGTTTTGACACGGGTTCGGCTGCCCACGCATCTCTCCGTTGACGGTCACTCCGGACTGCATCCGGCCCTTCTCGATGCCTGTCTGCACCTCTATCCCGCTCTGGTCGACGCCTATGGCGATTTCACACAAGCCCCCAAGGAGCCGCGACGCACCTACCTGCCGATCAGCGTCGAACGTTTCCACTGTGCGGCCGGGGTTCATTCCCGCGAGGTTTGGGTGCATGGCGCACACCGGCAACCCCGAAACGGCAACTCGGACATTTTCACCGCCGATATCGTCATCTACCAGGACGACGGCCGGTTTGCGGCCGCGATTGAAGGATTGTCGCTGAAGCCGTTGCCGCCGGAAGTATTGCAGCCCCACATGCTAACTGCGCCGGATCCGCTCGTTCAGACCGCGAAAGCCAGCCCGACGGTCCGCCCCGAAGGGCGCGGCTCGGATGCGGTAGCCATCGGCTCGCAATTGCGAGCAGCGACCGGGACGCAACGCCGCGAGTTGCTCATCGCTTTTGTCCGCCGTGAGGCCATGAAGACATTGGGCATCACGGAAACGATCGATGCGGCCCGCCCACTTGGGGAACTGGGGCTCGATTCGCTGATGTCAGTTACGCTCCTGAACCGGCTGGAGGCAGCCCTTGGCATCAAGATTTCGGCCGTAAAGCTGATTCAGGGCCCCAGCGTCGAGCAGCTTGCGGATGACATTCTGCCGGACCTGACGGCGGCCGATGATGAAGCCCGGCCGCAACCGATCCTGATAGAGCCTGAACACTCGGCCGGCGGTTGGCCGATCGCCACCGAAGTGATCGCCAGCCATGATGAAGCGCAGTCGCAACCAATCGTGATCCCGGCCAAACATTCGGCTGGCCGTTGGCTTGTCATTGCGGGCCCGCGCGCCGCGCCCCGACTTCGGCTGTTTTGCTTTCCGTTCGCCGGTGGAGGCTCGGCCGTTTATCGAAACTGGGGGCAGTTCGTCGACCAAAGCATCGAGGTGGTCGCAATCGAGCCTCCCGGCCGGCTCGGCCGCATCGCCGAAAATCCGGTCACCGACCTGAAGGAATTCGTCGAACAGCTGCTTGCTGAGATGAGAGGCCTGCTCGACCGGCCGTTTGCGTTCTTCGGCCATTGCCTCGGCGCCTTGACGATGTACGAGACCGCGCGCCGGCTCATCCGTACCACCGGATTGCGGCCGCAGCATCTGTTCGCCTCGGGAGCCCGCCCGCCGGACCGTATCGGGGACCAAGGTCGCTTCGAAGAGCGTGTGATGCGGGATTTGTTGAAGCTGGCGGAATACCGCATCAGCCTGCCGGTTTACGCGCAACCCGAAGGGGTGTTCTCGGAGCTCATTCGCCATTTCAATGTTCGTGCAACGGAGCAGCTTCTCAGTGAGCCGGAGTTGCGAGAGCTGATGTTGCCGGTCGTGCGCGCGGAATTTCAGATGGCGAGCAATTACCAATTCGTGGCCGAGCCGCCCTGGGAGATCCCGATCACATGCTTCGCGGCGAAAGGCGATCCCTACGTATCGCGCAAGCACGCCCTGGGCTGGGGGCGTTTCACCAATTCACGTCTGGAGGTTCACATCAGGGAGGGCGCCCATTTCGCCGTGGTGGAGGACATGGCGTTCATCCAGGATGTCATCAACCGGGAACTGCAGGATCTCACCTGGACCGCGCAGCCGAGCGCCCCGGCTTGGTAGCTCGTCGTGATGTGCGCCATGACCGCAGATCCGCACGCAAATAGTCGTTGACCGGGCCGGCTACCGGGGTACCATACAGGTTGCAGTTTGAGCACGGGCAACTGCAAGCTGAAGGCGCAAACGTGTAGACAATTCCACAAAGATAGGATGCGAATAGGGCTCGGAACCAAGCCGCGTCCCGAAATGTCCGACAGCATGGGGGTTATCACATGAATGCCGACGAAGATGTGAAGGACGCTAAGAGCGGATCCAGCGGGCAAGCCAATCCCGGGGCGGTCGGAGCGACAAATCAGCCGGCGAAACGACGCACAGCAACCAAGCGAGCGCCGGCCGCCGCGAAAAAAGCCAACGGCGGGAAGACGAGGTCGAGCGAACAGGCGTCTCCAAATGTCGCCGCTCGCGAGGCCTTCGAAGATCTGGTGAGAGAGTTAGGCGGGCCAGCCGCGGCCATGAAGGCACTCGAGGCGATTGTGATGAGCCGCAGCAGCGCGGCAAGGCAGGGCCGCAAGGGCAGCGGGCCCAAGCGAGCGATTTGTCTCGCCGGCGGTGGGCCGGCGGCCGGGTTGCACATCGGCGTTTTGCAAGGGTTGAAGGAGAACGGGGTAGATTTCGACAACGAGAATTCCGTGTGGGCGCTCTCGTGCATCGGCGCCTGGGTGGGCATCATCTATAACCAGGCCAAGGACGGTAAAGGGCTCGAAGCAACCCTAGAGTTCTTCCGCAACGTGTTCCGCGAGGATGAGTCGTTCAGAAGCTTTCCAACCAACACGATATTTTCACCCGATTGGTTCGGCTACCTCGATGCCATGCAGGATTTTCTCTGCGAGCCGCAGAATTATAGAAATGCTTTCGTGCCACGAAAAATGATGGAGTCCTTCCTCTACACGCTGTCAGGCCTGCGCGACCGAAAGAACTGGAGGCACTTCAGCGAGGGAGATTTCAATCGCTGGACGCTCAATCACGTCCTGGCCGTGCACCCGGTTTCGCGCTTTTTGACCGCCCTGATCTTCAAGTCCAAGATCAATGGCCGGACCAAGCTTCACTATCCAGACAGCAAATTCTTGACTGACATCAAGTTTGAAAGACTCTATGAGCCTGGCAAACCGTACATTTTTCACAATGCGTGGAATCTGACAAAACAAAAACTTCAACTGTTCTCCAACTGGGACCCGGAGGGGGAGAGCTACAAGCGTATTACCCCCGCGAGCCTGTGCGCCTGCTCGGCGCTACCGTTGATCGAACAAACCGTCCAGATCGACGGAGATACCTATTGCGAGGGAGCCCTGGTCGACACCGTCAATTTCGAGGAATTGATCGAAGACCACCCTGATCTGGACGAAATATGGATCAGCCGAATCGTTGATTCCGGCCAAATTGTTGCCCCCAAGAATATGCTCGATTCGACGGCGAACCTTTGCGAGCTGTTCGCCGCTACGGTGGGCGAAGATGATGTCAAGCTGTTCAAATATCACGTCAAGGAAACGGTTCTGAACCGCACCAAACGCAAGTGGACCGGCACCATCATCGAGGTCCAGGTCGAGAGGAACATCAATTTCGAGTGGTCGCACACCAACCTCGAGAACGGGTGCGAAAGAGGCCGTGAGGCGGCGCACCAAGCTTACAGAAGATACGCCCGCGACATCGAAGACAAAAAACCAAATGAACTGTTGATAGTGGCACCAACAGAAAAAGAAAAAGAGGAAAGAGAACAAGCAAGGAGAGAATGGATCATCGCAACTGAGCAAGCAATGCCTTGGCTTCGCGCAGGTCGCGGGTATTGGAGCCCTCGCTGAAACGACCATAGATCGGAGCTAGCACGTTATGCGCCTCGGCGTGCTTGTCCTGATTGATCCAAAGCTTGGCCAGGTCGGTCGCGGCGCGAAGCTCGAGCGACGCCGCCTGTTGGCCCCGGGCCGTTCGTAAAGCCTGATCGAGCAGGGCTTCCGCCTCGGCATCCGGCGCGCCGCGCGTGAGCAATGCGCGCGCCTTGAGCCGATATAGTTCGGCTTCGAAGAACCGCTCGCTGTTCTGGCTCACGATCGAAAGGCCGTGCTCGATTGTCTCCAGCGCCGCCTCGGGTTCGTTCTGGAGCAGCAGAGCCGGACACAGCAGCACGAACTGCGCCGTGATACCCAGTTGATAGCCGGCGGTCTGATACTCCCCCAACTCGGCCACCACCTCGTCAAGACGGCTGCCCGAAGTATCCAGCATGGCCATGCAGATGCCCCGGATGGAGCGGGACAGCCCGAGCCATTGCCGGAATCCGTGTTGCTCCGATATGGCGAGACAACGCTCGGCATAGCCTTGCGCGATGACCGGCTCGCCGCGCAGAGCGTGAAGAACGGCGGCATAATACCAGGCGTAAGCGTGCGTATGCGCGTGCTGGACCGCATCAGCGCGTTCAAGCGCGGCTTCCATTCGTGCAACGGCCTCGTCGGGGTGGCCGAGAATCCAAAGCACCCAGGCCATAAGCACCAGCATGGACACGCCTGCGTCCTGGCCGGCCACCCGAGCCGCAATCCTGTCGGACTCCTGACTTGCGCCGAACACCTCAAGCGCGCGTTCGAGCGTGTCGCGGGCGTCGGCGATGCGTCCCATGAACATGAGAATCATCGCCTGCCCGCGGATTCCGTTGAGCAATGCCGGCTGATTGCCGCGTGCTTCGGCGGCGCTCGGCAATCCGGCGATGGCCTCGAGCGCCTGCGGCAGCTCGCCTCGCACGACGCTCGCGGTCGCCAGCCAGAACATCACCTGCAGATATTCCGGCGGCTCTCCGAGCCGCTCGCACAGCTCGCGAGCGCGGGTGAAGGTCGCCACCGCCTTGCCCGCAGCCGGCCCGTGCGTGGCGATGAGACACGGCCCCAAGACCAGATGAAGATCGAGCTCAGCCCTGTCCTTGTCCTCTCCGGCCGGCAAGCGGCCGATCACCTCGATGCCGCGCTGCACATGCGCCATGGCCTCGATGTTGGCCGAGCGCAAGGCGGCGTTCTTGCCGGCCTGCAACCAGTATCCGATAGCTTTGTCGATAAGCCCGGCTTCCGTGAGATGGTGCGCCAGGGTTTCGGGCTGAGATTGAGCGACTTCGGGAAATTTTTGCTCGAGTGCGTTCGCGATAGCCGCGTGCAGATGGCCGCGTCGGGTTTTCAAGAGGCCGGCATAGGCGGCGTCCCGCACGAGCGCGTGCTTGAAGGCATAAACCGCATGCGGAATTTCGCCGCGTCGGAAAATCAACTCCGCCTGCACCAGTTGATCAAGCGCGTCCTCCAGTCTGTCCTTCGGTAGCCCGGCGACGGCGCTCAGCAATTCGTAATGGAAGTCGCGACCCGCGACGGCGCCGATCTGGGCGACCTCCCGCACCGGCGCCAACCGATCAAGCCGCGCCATCAGCGACGCGTGCAATGTCGTCGGGATCCCAAGCGATGGCAGCGGACGCTCAAGCACATAATTCCCGTCCCGCTGCTGCATCATCTGACTTTCCAACACCGTCTTGGTCAGTTCCTCGATGAACAAAGGCACGCCATCGGTGCGCGCGAGAATCTCGTCCGTCACCTCCTTCGGCAGAGACTTGCCGCCCGCCACCTGCTCGATCAATGCCGTGCCGTCACGTCGGCCCATGCGTGTGAGTGGGATCGTCGTCATGTGCGGGTAACCGGGCCAGGGTGGCGTGAACTCTGGCCTGGCAGTCATGAGCAGCAGCGCCCGAAGTCGCGGCATCTGCTCCACCGCAGCGGCGAGCAGCTCCAGCGAGGTTGGGTCGATCCAGTGGACATCCTCGAAAGTAATGAAAACGGGCTGCTTGGCCGCCACAGAGTTGAGCTGGGCCAACAGCGCGGCCAGCGTTTTCTCCTTGCGTTTCTGCGGACTCAACTCCTGTAGCCGGTAGCGATCACCGGCCGGCAACGCGAAAAGATTGGCCAGTACCGCAGTGTCTTCCGGATCTCCCGTGGACCGTGCAACTAATGTCTCGAGTTTGGACAGCTTCTCCAAGGGAGTGTCGCCACGCTCAAACTTGGCGGCGCGCTCCAGCTGCCCGATGAACGGAAACAGCGCGCTGTTGACGTTGTGGGCGGAGCAGAAAAAGCGCAATACGGTGTGTCGTTCGTCTTGAATCCGCTCTTGCAGCGCAAGGGTGATGTGCGACTTGCCGATACCCGGCTCGCCGGTCAGCACCACCACGCAGCCTTCGCCATCCACCGCCGTCCGCCAGCGGCGCAACAGCAAGTCGATCTGTTCCTCGCGGCCGATCAGCGGTGTCAATCTGGTCTTGTGTTGTGCCTCGAAGCGGCTTTCCACTCCGCTCGTCCGCACGACGTGCCAGGCTTGTATCGGTTCCGCCCAGCCCTTGAGCGCGACCGGACCAAGATCGCGGTATTCGAAATGTCCGCCGGTGAGCTGGCGCGTGCTCTTACAGATCAGCACCGTACCGGGCTCGGCCACCGTTTGCAGACGCCCGGCCAGGTTCGGTGTCTCCCCAATGACCGCCTGCTCCTGAGAGGCTCCTTCGCCGATCAGATCGCCCACGATGACGGTGCCGGTGGCGATGCCAACGCGGACATGCAGCTCGGTGCCGATATCCGTCTTCAGGCCCGCGACGGCTTCGACCAGCGCCAGCCCTGCGCGCGTCGCCTGTTCGGCATCATCTTCATGCGCCTGGGGGTAGCCAAAATAGGCGAGGACGCCGTCCCCCATGTATCGAGCGATCATGCCCTGGTAACGGCCGATAATCTCCTTGATACAGGTGTGATAGGCCCCGATCACCCGCCGCAAGTCCTCGGGATCGAGGCGCACTGAAAGTTCGGACGAGCCCACCAGATCGCAAAACATGACGGTGAGCTGGCGCCGTTCAGCGTCCGTTCGCGGCACCGACTTGGGGGCCGGCTCTGGTGGTATGAGAATGGGGGCCTGCAGTTCTCCGATCGCGCGCAGCATCTTGCGACGATGCCCGAGCAGGACGCCCAGATCCTTGAGGTCCTGCTCCGTCAGATCGGAGACGACCGAGAGATCAATGGCGTTCTCGGAAAAGCGCTGGGCATACTCGCCCAAGCCGATCGAAGCCAACCACTCTGCAATTCCAGTCATGGCAAACCTATGGCCTGCACACGCGACGATAACACGGACGGGGCGCGCGAAGGCATATCAGCCCGCGCAACCGCCGGTAGGCGAAGACCGCCACGCGCACAGAACATCCTCCGGTCTGCATTCGTCTAGTCCTTTCGAGCGCATCAGGGGAGTACGGACTGGACGGGCGGCACACGAAGGGCCGATCTACCCGGTCTGGAGCTTGGGCTATCCGCGGTGACATCGCCGAAGGCGATCCCGCCCGCGCCCGAGGGAATTGCTTTACCTTAAATCGCGATTTCGATCCGAACGCTCGGCTCGGCAACATGATCTTGACTGAAGTCGGCAATTTTTGCGGATCATGCTTTACCACCGATCAGCCGAGAACAAAGTCGGTACGCGGCCGCCATCAGCCGCATGGCAGGAAAGCCGTGAAACGGGTAACTTCGGTTCTGTCTTGTAAGCGTTGGAGTTGGTCATGGCGCCCCGTGCCTATTGGAAGGGCTACCTGAAACTGTCGCTCGTCTCGTGCCCGATCGCATTGTATCCGGCAACCTCCGAGCGGGAGAAGATCACCTTCCATCAGCTCAACAAGACCACCGGCAACCGCATCAAGTACCGCAAGGTCGACGCCGAGAGCGGCGACGAGGTGGAAGCCGCCGACATCATAAAAGGCTATGAGGTGGGCAAGGGCGAATACCTCCAACTCGCGCCCGAGGAGCTTGAAGCGATCGCGATCGAGAGCAAGCGGGTGATCGAGATCGACGAGTTCGTGCCGAGGAAGGAGATCGACGAAGTCTACTTCAACAGCCCGTACTACGTCGTGCCGGATGGCGAAATCGGTCAGCAGGCTTTCGCGGTGATCCGCGAGGCGGTCCGAAAGGAAGGCATGGTCGCCCTCGGCAAGGTCGCCTTCACTTCGCGCGAGCACATCATCGCCCTCGAACCCCGCAACAAGGGCCTCCTCGGCGTAACGCTGCGCTACCCCTACGAGGTGCGCAAGCAAGCCGACTTCTTCGACGACATCGAGGACGAGCAAGTCCCGAAAGACATGCTCGAGCTCGCCACCCACATCGTCAAGACCAAGGCCGGCCACTTCGATCCGGCCAAGTTCAGCGATCAGTACGAGAACGCGCTGAAGGAACTGTTGGAGCGCAAGCAGTCCGGAGCCAAGATCGAGCACGCCAAGGAACGCGAGCCAGCGAAGGTGATCAATCTCATGGATGCGTTGCGCCGCAGCGTGCAGGGCGAGCGCCAAGCGACGGCCCAGCCCAAACAGAGCCCTGCGCAGCCGAAAAAAGGACGCAAGCGGATCGAAGGGCAGCGGGAAATGCTGCTCCCGATCGAGGGCAAGCAGTCCGCCCGCGAGCCAGCCAGGAAGGCCAAGGCCAACCGCGCGGCCGGTGCGGTGGAGGCCCGCCCCGCCGCCAGGAAACGCTCGGGCCGATAGCCCAGGGCGATAGCGGCCTGCTATTCGTGGGCCGCGCTCCATTACCGCGCCGCCGGTTTCGACTGGCCCGTCCCGCACCGATGATCACCGCTTGCCGGTGATCAGCGCGCCGATCCCGTGCTCGCGTCTTCGCGGCATGTATCCGGACGCGGGATCACGCCGCGGCGGTCGGGCGGCACCTTGCAATTGTCGACACGCTGCTCGTCGCTGGCCTTGCCGCCAAGCCGCTCCTTGCCGGTGCGGGTGGGCGCGGCCTCCATCTGCTTGGCGTTACTGTCTTCGCGCGCCCCCTCGGCCGCCGCGGCCAACCCCGCCTGCAGCGCGAGCGTCAGCGCCGCCGCTCGCGCCAGAGTCCACCCGGTCATCGCAGGCAACATGAGCGCACTCCTTACCTCGCGACGTTGTCGCCGCGTCGCCATTGCCGGCGCGCAGCCTAGGGGCTCGGAGGATCGCCGGCACCCCGGTCCTTGCTTTCAATCAATGGCGGCGCGCGTGCTCGCGAGACCGCGCTCAGAGCACCGGGCTCCAGGCCGCCGGCACCAGGCGATAACCGGTGCCGGCCTTCTCGATGTAACCGAGTCCCGGGAACGGAAAGTGATAGCCGCAAACAAGGATCTTCTCGGCCGAAGCCATGTCGTAGATGCGCCGGCGGGTTTGCACTGCCTTCTCCGGCTCATGATCGAACATGACCTGCCAGTCGGGATTGCGCAGGAACAGCTCGGGCACGTTGGTGACGTCGCCCTGGAAAAACAGCCGTCCTGACCCCGATGCGATGACGAACGAGGTGTGACCGGGCGTGTGACCGCTGGATTCGACCGCGGTGACGCCGGGAGCGACCTCCTGGCCCCAGTCGTAGCGCGTGACCTTGTCCGCGAGATTGGAAAAAATCTTGCGATTGAACCCGAACGACGCCTTGGTGAAGCCCTCGGGCGCCTTGCTCATGTTGTCGTCGTTCATCCAGAACGCCCAGTCGACGGACGGCACCTTGATCTCGGCATTCGGGAAGGCAAGCGCGCCATCCGGGGTCTTCAGCCCGAGGATATGGTCGCCATGCATATGGGAGATCAGAACGATGTCGATCGCCTTCGGGTCGATGCCGGCGGCGGCCAAGGTGAAGGGCAACAGCCCGACCGTGGGACCGAGACCGGGCCCATAGCCGGTATCGATCAGTACGAGTTTGGCGCCGGTATTGACCACGATCGGATTGAACGGCGCGATGATGCTGCCCTTAGGCATATACGCGGCTTCGGCGGCTGCGAGCACCTGCTCGTTGCTGATATTGCGCACGAAGGTGGCAGGGAGCGGGATCGCTCGCGCGCCGTCGCTGACGACGGTGATTTCGAAATCGCCGAGTTTCGAGCGATAGAAGCTTGGCGCCTGTTTGCCGCTGAGCGGTGCGGCGGCGTGAACGGACGCAGCCGCGAATGGCGCGAGCGCTACAGACGCGGCGGCGCCGGTGAGGATGTGGCGGCGGGACAACTCGGTCATGGTGTTCTCCTGGGTTGCGAGCGGAACCCTTGTGAGCAAAGTACTTGCGCGACGTGAGGACACGGCTACGGTGCCCGATATTCGAGTGCCTGCTTTGCCTGTTCGACTACGGCCGCGGGCGTGGCAAAGATATTCTCGGCCAGCGCCTGCAGCTCCTCGCCCGAGATCGGATCGATGACGAGCCCGACCTTCTTTGCCTCCGCCAGCAGTTCCTGATCGCGCATCGTGGCCATGAATGCCATCCGCAGGGCCGCGACCCGCTCCGCCGGCACTCCGGGCGACATCATATACGGCCGTCCGAACGTTTCCGAGCTGTAGATCAATTCCATCACGCGGCGATGCTCCGGCGTCTTGGCAAACTCGACGGCGAGCGGCACGCCCATCCTGCTGATGTCGGGATGCCCCTTGTCGTGCTCCTGGACCAGCACGCGGATGAAGCCGGACTTGATCCAGTCCGGACGTTGCGCCTGCAGGCTCGACCAACTGAAACCGCACAGCCCCTTCACCTCGTTCTTTTCGATGGCGAGCGTGATCTCGCGGGTGCCTGGATAGCCGCTGACCAGGCGAAACTTGGTGCCTGTCATGTTGTTGAGCATCGCCGGAAAATCGCGCGTCGACGTGCCAGGCTGGCTGGCGCCGATGATCAGCTCCTGGCTGAACAGGTCCTTGAAGGACTTCACCGCCGCGTCGGCGCGCGCAATGCACACGTAGTGGTCGATGGTCGCGGAGCCGAGATGGACGAACTTGGTGGCGTCGTGGCGCAGCCGCTTGGTGTCGCCGAGCAGCGCGTCGAGCAGCGACTCGAGGACCGCGCTGTTCTGCAGCGCGCCGATCACCGTGCCGTCCTTCGGAGCCACGTTGTAGACGTGCGCGGCCGCAGCGTTGCTCCCCGCTCCCGTCATGTTGCTCACCACCATCGCGGGATTGCCGGGAATGTGCCTGGGCATATGCCGGGCGAGCAGCCGCGCGTAGATGTCGTAACCACCGCCGGCCGAGGAGCCGACGATGACAGTGATCTGCTTAGCCCTGTAGAACTGGGCAACGGACTCCTGGGCGGGCGCGCCATCGACCGACACGGCGGCTACGATCACGGCGCATGCAAGACGGCACCACATCGCGTCCTCCGTCGGGTGCGCTCGGCGTGGTGGCCACGCCGGGTCTCGCGCACCGTACAAAGGGGATGATACCCCGCGCAATGGGCACGGGCAGGAACGCGAGGAGCGTTCAGGACAGCGGCTCGTCGTGGGCGGTCGCAGGGCGGCGGCGGCTGCCGCCGGTCAAAATCCGCAGCTCGTCGTCACCTTGAGCGTGAAGGCGTCGATCTCGAACTCGGATGCGAGGTCACGACCGGACAGCTTGAGCCAGTGGTCCTGCGCGGTATATGCCAGCTGTTCGCGCGCGCCCGGGCACTCATACTTCATATGCGCGCTGTTCTGCAGGTGGTGCACCATTTCATGCACCAGAACGGACAGATCCGCCGGTGTCTCACCGGTCCAGGTGTCCGGCAGGAAGATCGTCCTGGTGCGATCGTCATACACGGCAACAGCTTCGCGGCCATGTGGGCCACCAGTGTTGTCGGCAAGTGACGTCAGCACATCGCGCCGTTGCGCCGGAGTGAAAGCCTGATAGCGTAGGAACGTGATTTCCACCGCGGGCACCAGCTTCAGCTGCGGATGATCGTAGTCCGGCGGAAGCGCGAAATTGGCGGAGATCCAGGTCACGATGGCCGTCAACAACGCTGCGTACATCTCAGCCTCCCAAGTCGCGACAGCAGGAGACCACGAGTCGCGGCGCCGAGATGTGAACTGGATCACGTCGCACCGTGCCGCCGTTCGCCGCTACGCGAACACCGGTCTGAGCGGATCAGCTTGACGGTCCGGCGTCGTGTGGGGCGGATGCCGCGCCAGGCCGGGCTGCTAAAGCCGCAGTTGTCGCAGGCGCAAGGAATTGGCAACGACGCTCACTGAGGACAGCGCCATGGCGGCGGCCGCGATCACAGGTGACAGCAGGATGCCGAACAGAGGATAGAGCGCACCGGCGGCGATAGGCACACCCGCCGCGTTGTAGACAAAGGCGAAGAACAGATTTTGCCTGATATTGCGCATAGTCGCGGCCGACAACCGGCGTGCGCGGACGATGCCGGTGAGATCGCCCTTGAGCAAGGTGATGCTCGCGCTCTCGATGGCGACATCGGTCCCGGTGCCCATAGCGATGCCGACATCGGCGGCAGCAAGCGCAGGAGCATCATTGACCCCGTCGCCCGCCATGGCCACCACGCGGCCCTGCTGGCGGAGCTTCACGACCACCGCGCTCTTCTGGTCGGGCAACACCTCCGCTTCCACATCCTCGATGCCAAGGCGCCGGGCAACGGCCTGTGCGGTGGTACGATTGTCGCCGGTCAGCATGACGACGCGCACACCATCCTGGGCCAGCAGCTTGAGCGCCTCTGATGTGGTGGGCTTGATCGGGTCGGCGATAGCAATCACCGCGGCGAGCTTGCGGTCGACGGCGAGAAAGATGGCGGTAGCACCGTCGGCGCGAAGCCGTTCGGCCTCACCGTCCAGATCGGCCGTATCGATCCCCAGCTCATGGAGGAATTTCGCGTTGCCGAGACGTACCCGTCGGCCATCGACCACGCCGACTGCGCCTTTGCCCGTGGGCGAATCGAATTCGGACACCGGCGACAATGGGAGCCCGAGCTCCCGGGCGGAGGCAACAATTGCGGCCGCGAGCGGATGCTCGCTCGCCTTCTCCACGCTGGCGGCCAGTCGCAGCGCCTCGCTCTCCTCGAAACCGGCCGCCGGCGCCACCGCCACAACCTTGGGCCTGCCCTCCGTCAGCGTGCCTGTCTTGTCGACCACGAGCGTGTCGACCTTCTCCATGCGCTCGAGCGCTTCGGCGTTCTTGATCAGCACGCCGGCCTGGGCGCCGCGTCCGACGCCGACCATGATCGACATCGGCGTCGCCAGCCCGAGCGCGCAGGGACAGGCAATGATCAGAACCGTAACGGCAGCCACCAGGCCGTAGGCATAACGCGGTTCCGGACCGAACATCGCCCAGGCTACGAATGCCGCAATCGCAAACAGGATCACGGTGGGCACGAACCAGCCTGCGACCTGGTCGGCGAGGCGCTGAATTGGTGCGCGCGAGCGCTGCGCCGCCGCCACCATCTGCACGATCCGCGCGAGCATGGTGTCGCGGCCGACCTTCTCGGCCCGCATCACGAAGCTGCCGGTAGTGTTGAGGGTGCCGGCAATGACTTTGTCGCCAACCTGCTTGGTCACCGGCATCGATTCCCCCGTGACCATCGACTCGTCCAGGGCAGAGCGACCTTCGACGATCATGCCGTCGACCGGGACCTTCTCGCCTGGCCGCACGCGCAGCAGGTCACCGACCACAATCGCGTCGAGCGCAACCTCCTCTTCCTGGCCGTCGGCGCGGATGTGCCGGGCGGTCTTGGGGGCGAGATCGAGCAACGCGCGAATAGCGCCCGATGTCTGCTCGCGGGCGCGCAGCTCGAGCACCTGTCCCAGCAGCACAAGCACCGTGATGACGGCGGCGGCTTCGAAGTAGACGGCGACCGTGCCGTCGGGCCCGCGGAACGCGGGCGGAAACAGCCCGGGGAACACGATGGCGATCACGCTGTACAGCCACGCCACCCCGGTGCCCATGGCAATGAGGGTGAACATGTTGAGATTGCGCGTGACGAGCGATTGCCATCCGCGCACGAAGAATGGCCAGCCCGCCCACAGCACCACCGGCGTCGCGAACACAAACTGGAGCCAGTTCGACCAGGTCGGGTCGACGATCATATGCAGGTTGGCAAGATGGCCGCCCATCTCAACGACCACGACCGGGAGCGCGAGAGCGAGCCCCAGCCAGAAGCGCCGCCTCATATCGACAAGCTCGGGATTCGGCTCCGACGTGGCCGCGACGAGTTCGGGCTCCAGCGCCATGCCGCAGATCGGACAGGCCCCCGGCCCTACCTGGCGGATCTGCGGATGCATCGGGCAGGTGTAGATGGTGCCCGCCGGCACGGCCGGCGACGCCGTCATCGCGGAAGGCGCGAGATATTTCGCCGGGTCGGCCTGGAATTTGGCTTGGCACCCCGCCGAACAGAAATAGTAGGGCCGCCCGGCATGTTGGTACCGATGAGGCGTGGTGTGAGGATCGACCACCATGCCGCATACGGGATCGCGCACGCGCTCCGCCGTCCCGCTCGCATCGCCAGCGGGTCCATGAGCATGCCCGCCGTGCGGCCCACGCGAGGCACCGGCGCAAGACTGGGGCTGGCCTGCAACCGTCTCTTTCATGGCGGACAACCTCACCTGGGAGCCGCAACCGCTGCCGTTGCGGATAGCCTCATACTCCAAGAACGCTCTTGCGCCCTATACCATAGGGGGGTATATATCGAACATGCGAAAGGACATCAAGACATCTTGCGCGAAACGGCTCAACCGGATCGAAGGCCAGGTCCGCGGAATCGCGCGTATGGTCGCGGACGACCGCTACTGCATCGACGTCGTCACGCAGATCTCGGCGGTCCGCGCTGCATTGCGGCGGCTGGAAGAGGAAATCCTGCGCGATCACGTGGGGCACTGCGTCGAGCATGCGATCGCGTCGGGCAACAAGGCCGAGCAGCGTCGGAAGATCGAAGAGCTGATGAACGTCGTCGGGCGGGCGGAGCGCTGACCACGGAAAGGTGAGATATCGAGCCGGGCGTTCAAGGCATTGATCTCCCTCACCGGAAAGCACAATGTTCAGCCATAGTTTAGAGGTTCAATCGATGTCATGAGCTGGCGGCGAGGGTTGGCAGGACTGATCTGGGGGGCGGTCGTGATGATCGCCATCCAGCTTGTGCCGACCACCGTACGCGCCCATACCGGCCACGCGCATGTCGCGGGTGAACATGTTTCGGGCGCCCACGTAGCGGGCTCCATCTCAACCGTTCCTGACCATCGCGCAGCCGATCATACAGCGCGGCTTGCGACCGGGCAGGCCCGCGTAACTGCCGAGCTCACTTCAGGAGCACCGGATGACGAGCGTAGCGCTGCGCCCGCCTGCAAAGGCGGCTGCTGCGCGTCCGGCTGCCCGTGCTGCGTCCCGATGACGTTGGCAGAACCCGAGCCGAGCTGGCCTCCCCTTTCGAACGCGCTCGACATCATCGTTCCAGCGCCGCCGACCCGCGCAGGCATCGATCCGGAAGCTCCGGCCAAACCGCCAAAATCCCTCTCATAGTCCGTGCGTGCCAAGCGGCGCGCGACCGGCGACTGGTCGCAGGACCAGGGCGTCCATTCGGACCGTGAAGGATTATTCCATGCGCGTTTCCATCGTCCGTCGCGTCAACGCTCTCGTGGCACTGTTGCTGGTTGTTGCTTACACCAGCGCATACGCTCATGACGAAGACCACACGTCCTCGCCGCCCGCGTCTATCGCGAGTACGCCTCGTGCCGAGGCGGTGTCGGAACATTTCGAGCTGGTCGCGGTCGCAAGACACGGCGTGCTGACGATCTATCTCGATCGCCTGCGCAGCAATGATCCCGTCGCTGGTGCGACGGTCACCGTCGAGACCCCCGCCGGCAGCCTGGACGCGGTCGCTGCGCATGACGGCACCTACTCGCTCGCCGCGCCCTGGTCGACGCAGGCGGGGCGGCATGACCTCATCTTCACGGTAGTGAGCGGCGGCTCAGCCGAGGTGTTGACCGGCACCCTCCAGGTGCCGTCCGCGGTGGCCCCTGATGCCGAAGGTTCAGCGCCGTCGTCGACTAGCAGCACATTCCTCGGCGGCTGGAAGGACCGGATCGTCGGCAGCGATCTGGCGCTCATCGGCGCGGCCCTAAGCGGTTTCGTTCTCGGTGCGCTGGTGGTGGGCGCTCTGGCACGCCGCAAGCGGGCTCCGGCTGCCGTGCTGCTCGCGATCCTGGTCGCTCTCGTCGCGCCGGCTGCACGCGCACATGAGGGCGACGACCACGTGGCTCTGGCGCGAACGCCGCCAAGCGAGCGTGATCTCGCCAAGCGCCTGGCGGATGGATCATTGTTCGTCCCCAAGCCGACGCAACGCCTGCTTGCCGTTCGCACCGACATCACGGCAAACGCCATTCATCGCCGCACGATCGAATTGCCGGGACGGATCATTCCCGATCCGAATGCCAGCGCGTATGTGCAGGCCTCGGTAGGAGGACGGCTTTCGGCGCCCGAAGCCGGGTTCCCGAGACTCGGCACACGCGTCAACAAGGGCGACGTTCTCGCCTACGTGACCCCACCCGTACAGACCGTCGATGTATCGGACATGCGCCAGCGGCAGGGCGAGCTCGACCAGCAAATCAGTCTCGTCGAACGCCGTATCGCTCGATTCGAGCCGCTGGCGCAAAAAGGCGTGGTCACGCAGGTCCAGCTCGATGAAGCCCGCATCGAGTTGCAAGGTCTCAAAGACCGCCGCAGCGCGCTCGATCGGGTGAGGGCTGAGCCGGAAGCACTGGCCGCCCCTGTCTCTGGCGTCATCGCCGAAATCAATGCCGTCGCCGGGCAGATGGCGCAGCCAAGCGCCATTCTGTTTCAGATCATGGAGCCGACGCGACTATGGGTTGAAGCGCTAAGCTTTGATACCTTGACCGGCGACCAGAGCGCGATCGCCAAAACCAGCGCGGGGCGCATTCTGCCGCTGGGCTATCAGGGCGCCGGCTTGGCCGACCGTAACCAAGCGGTGCCGGTCCATTTCAGGATCGAGGGCGATACGAGCGGGCTGCGCGCCGGCCAGTTCGTTACCGTGCTGTCCGCGACCCCCGAGCAGAAGGAGGGCATTGCGGTTCCGCGCGCCAGTGTCGTGCGCAGCCAGAACGGTCAGGATCTCGTGTTCGAGCACAGCTCGGCCGAGCGGTTCGAACCGCGCTCGGTGCGGGTCGAGCCGCTCGACGGCGACCGGGTGCTGGTCGTCTCCGGCTTGAAGCCTGGGGTGCGCATCGTGACCCAGGGCGCCGAGCTCCTCGACCAGGTGCGCTAGCGAGGGCGGGCGATGTTCACTTTCCTGGTCACCCAATCCCTGCGCAACCGGCTGATCGTGCTGGCGCTTGCAGCCGTCCTTGTCGTCTACGGCGCGTTCGCCGTGACGCGGCTGCCGGTCGACGTCTTTCCCGACCTCAACCGCCCGACGGTGAACATCATGACCGAGGCGGAGGGCTTGGCCCCGCTGGAGGTCGAGCAGCTCGTTAGCTTTCCGATCGAGACCCAGATGAACGGCGTGCCCGGGGTCATCAGGGTCCGCTCGGTATCGGGTGTCGGCCTGTCGATCGTCTATGTCGAATTCAATTGGGGCACCGACATCTATCGCAATCGGCAGTTGATCGCGGAGCGCCTGGCCGTCATTCGCGACCAGCTTCCCGCCAACAGCAGTCCGGTCATGGGCCCGATCAGCTCCATCATGGGCCAGATATTGCTGATCGCCGTCACCAGCGACCGCGCCAGCCCGATGGAGTTGCGCGAAACTGCGGATTTCGTGCTCCGCCCTCGCCTGCTCGCCATTCCCGGCGTCGCGCAGGTGATCCCAATTGGGGGCGAAGTCAGGCAATACCGCGTCTCGCCCAATCCAGCGGCGCTGCGGGCGCTAAGCGTCGGCTACGACCAGCTCGAACGCGCGCTGACGCAGTTCGGCGTCAATACCGGAGGAGGATATACGGACCAATATGCGCGCGAATACCTGATCCGCAACGTCGGCCGCAGCACTAGCCTGAACGACCTGCGCAATCTGGTGGTGGCGACGGCTGGCAACACGGCGATCTACCTGCGCCAAGTCGCCGAGGTCGAGTTTGCGCCGAAGTTCAAGCGCGGAGACGCGGGTTACATGGGGAAACCAGCCGTCGTTGTCTCCGTGGAAAAGCAGCCCGGCATCGATACGGTCGTCCTGACACGCGAAATCGAGCAGAGCCTGCAGGAGACGGCGGGAAGCCTCCCGCCCGGGATGAAAGCCGATCAGATCCTGTTCCGCCAAGCCAACTTCATCGAGACGTCCGTTCACAATCTCCAGATGGTGCTGATCGAGGCGGTCATCGTGGTGGCCGTCGTGCTCTTCGCCTTTCTCCTGAACTGGCGAACGACGGCGATCTCGCTCACCGCCATACCGGTTTCCATCCTCGCCACAGCGGCGATCTTTCATCTCGCCGGACTCTCAATCAATACCATGACGCTCGGAGGACTGGCGATTGCCATCGGCGAACTTGTCGACGATGCGGTCGTCGACGTGGAGAATATCTTTCGCCGCCTGCGGGAGAACCGGGCAGCCGGAAGCCCCAGGACTATCTTCGACGTCGTGGTGTCCGCGTCGCAGGAAGTGCGCTCCGGCATCGTCTACGCGACGATGGTCATCGTGCTGGTCTTTGTTCCGCTGTTCGCGCTGTCGGGCATCGAAGGCCGGCTGTTCGCGCCACTCGGAGAGGCCTACATCATTTCCATCCTGGCAAGCCTCGTCGTCTCCATCACCCTTACGCCGGTCATGGCGTATTACATGCTGCCGCGCGCGAGGGCGCTCGCCCGAGACAGCGCCCTGGTCCGACTGCTCAAATGGAGCAATCGCACCGTTCTGGATCGCGCCTTCCAGCACCCGCGCACCGTCATGACAACGACCGCGATTGCCGTGCTGACAGCGGCCGTCGCCGCATCGGCGCTTCCGCGTGCGTTCCTGCCGCCCTTCAACGAAGGCACGTTCACCATCAACCTCATGTTCAACCCGGGGATCTCCCTGACCGAGTCCACACGCGTGGGCCTCATTGCCGAACAGATAATCATGGACGTGCCTGAGGTCAGGACTGTAGGCCGACGCACTGGCCGCGCCGAGCTCGACGAGCACGCCGAGGGCGTTCATTCATCCGACATCGAAGTCGACCTCGTGCCGTCCTCACGAGCGAAGGCGGAGATCGTTGCCGACATTCGCTCGCGGCTCGCAGTCCTGCCCGTGTCCATCAATGTCGGACAGCCGATCTCCCACCGCCTCGATCATATGCTCTCAGGCGTCCGCGCCGAGATCGCACTCAAGATCTTCGGCGACGATCTCGACACACTGCGTGCAACCGGCGAGAACCTGCGGCAAGCGCTCTCCACCGTTCCCGGCGTCGTCGATCTGCAGGTGGAGAAGCAGGTCCGAATTCCCCAGCTGGAAATACGGGTGGATTACACCCGAGCTGCGCTCTACGGCGTGCAGCCCGCGGCGGTGGTCGACCAATTGAGCCGCCTCTCCAACGGTCGCGTCGTTTCGCGCGTCGTCGACGGCTACCGGCGGTTCGATGTCACGATGCGGTTGCCCAATCACCTGCGCACGACCGAACGGCTGGGCGATCTGCTGATCGAGACCCCGGTCGGCTGGATCCCGGCCCGGCAGATCGCCGACATCCGCGAGACCGACGGCCCAAATCAGATCCTGCGCGAAAACGCCCGCCGCCGGATTGTGGTTCTTGCCAACAGCGACGGCAAAACCGACATGGCGCAGATCATTGCGGGCATCCGGCAACGGCTTGCCGCCGCTCACCTGCCGGAGGGATACTTCACCCGGCTCGAAGGCACCTTTCAGTCCCAGGAAGAGGCGAGTCGTACGATCGCGGCGCTGTCGGCGCTCTCCCTCGCGTTGATCTTCGCCATCCTGTTCAGCCGGTACCGGTCCGCCGTCCTCACCTTCATCATTATGGGCAGCGTGCCGCTCGCGCTCATCGGCAGCGTCGCGGCATTGTGGCTCGCCGGACAGCCGCTCTCGGTCGCGAGCATGATTGGTTTTATTACGTTGACAGGGATCGCCACCCGCAACGGCATCCTCAAAGTCAGCCACTACATCAACCTGGCGCGCGACGAAGGCGTGCCATTCGGCCGCGAGCTGGTCATTCGAGGAAGCCTCGAGCGCCTGACGCCCGTCCTGATGACGGCGCTCGCCGCCGGGGTCGCGTTGCTGCCGCTGCTCATCGATGCGGCCACGCCCGGCAAGGAGATCCTGCACCCGGTAGCGGTGACAATCTTCGGCGGACTGATCAGCGCGACGCTGTTGGACGCGCTGCTCACACCGGTTCTGTTTCTCCGCTTTGGGCAGAGATCACTGGTGCGGCTCATCGCCGACTCTCGGCGCGGCCCCGCGGCAACGGCGACCACGTCCAATATCGCTGAAACATTCTGACGGTAACGGAAAGGATCGAGGGAGAGTTCCGATGAAGATGAAAATCCTCGCTGCCGCCGCGGCACTGGTGATGGCGCTATTCCCCGCCGACGCGCATGCGCCCAAGATCGGAATCCATGGCGGGCCGCAGGTCGACGCCGGAAGCTTTCATGTCGAGATCGTCCCGCAGGGCACGGTGCTGCAGGTCTATTTCCGCGATCATTCGGACAAGGTGGTCAGCACTCAAGGCTGGAAGGGGATCGCGATATTCACCATCAACGGGAAAGTACAGCGCATCACACTTTCACCGGGCGGCGACAATCAGCTTAAGGGCGTGTCGGCCGTCGAGATCCCCGCAGAACCCAAGGGCGCCGTGCAGGTGACCAGGTCGAGCGGCAACACCGTGCAGGCCAAATTCGACTAAAACGGCGGCCGAAATATCAAAATCACGGCTGCAACCTGGATCCGCTCGCGCGCGCCTTGCGCTGCCCCTTGCGCTGACATAGCGAAAGGAAGCCGGGCGCCGACGGATCCCGGACCTTCATCCCATAGGGAGGACGATGTGAACGAAGAGCGCTATCAGCGCGGCAAGCAAGTCCGCGAATCCGTTCTTGGCCAGGCCCACGCCGCGCGCACCGCCAAGAACCGGACTGCGTTCAATGCCGACTTTCAGGATTTCCTGATGGAATATGCCTGGGGCGGCATCTGGGCGCGCCCCGGCCTCGACCACAAGACCCGCAGCATGATCACCATCGCCATGCTGGTGGGTATGGGCAAGCTCGACGAGTTGAAGCTGCACATCCGCGCAACTCATAACACCGGCGTCAGCCGCGACGAGGTCAAAGAACTGTTGATGCATGCCGCGATCTATTGCGGCGTTCCCGCCGCCTTCGGCGCCTTCCAGCTCGCGGCACAGATTTTCGAGGAGATGGACAAGGAAGCGGCCGCGAAAGCCTGACGCGCATGGCAGGTTCGCGAAATCCCGTCTCGTCATTCCCGGCGAAAGCGGGGCATCCAGGACCTCCCGTGGCGGCGGTCGAGACCATACGGTGCCGTGAGCCGGCGCCGACCATGACCGGACCGCGCGCGTTTGCGGACGGTGACAACCGAGAGGCTTTCCAGACATGAAGCTTTCGTTCGCATCGCTCGGCGCCGAACCCGGTGCGCGCTTCCTGGACCAGGTCAAGCTCGCCGAGCGGCTCGGCTTCCACGGCTTTTTTCACAACGACAAGAAGTGGGCGCGCGACGTGTTTTCGCGCCTGGGTGCCGCCACGCAGTGCACGCGCACGATCGGGCTGGGCACCAGCGTGGTCGATCCCTACACGCGGCACGCTGCGCTGCTGGCGCAGGCCACCGCGACGCTCGCGGAGCTGGCACCGGGGCGCTTCCGCGTCATCATGGGGTCGGGCAGCCATTTCGAGACGTTGCCCGGCTACGGCAGCCCCAAACCGGTGGCGGGATTACGCGAGGCGGCCGAGTTGATGCTGCGGTTATGGCGCGGCGAGAAGGTCACCATCGACGGGGAGGTGGTGAAATTCAAGAACGGCTCGCTCGACTGGAAGCCCACCGAGATCCCGCAGCTCTATATCGCCAGCCGCGGGCCGCAAATCCTCCGGCTCGCCGGCGCCGTCGCCGACGGCGTACTGGTCGGTAGCTTCGCCACCCCGCCCGGAATCGACTACGCCAAGGAGCACATCCTCCCGGGGCTGGAAGCGTCCAAGCGTGGCTGGCAAGACATCCGGCTCTGCTCCTGGATCTATCTCTCGGTGCTCGAGCGCGAGGATGATCCGGTGCCGGAGGGCATCAAGCGCGGAGTGAGCTTCGCATTCTGGAGCAGCCGCAAGGCGCTCAGCGCGCTCGTCGACACACTCGCGCCCGATGCGTCGGACGCGTTCCGCACCTTCATCCGCGACGCACCGCACGAATGGTCGCCGCCGACCATGGACGAGCTGCGCCGACTTCTTCCTCGCGGCGTCATCGACAGTCTGGCGCTGGTCGGCACCGCGCCGCAGGTAGTGGAACGGCTCAAGGCGTTGGAAG
>Ga0207691_10000442_pt1 | contig 41154 bp, 38 predicted proteins | sample KBSM13metaG_FD_184327 | JGI IMG/M metagenome (GOLD analysis project Ga0207691, IMG submission 184327) | Miscanthus rhizosphere microbial communities from Kellogg Biological Station, Michigan, USA - KBS M1-3 metaG (SPAdes) (version 2) | ecosystem: Host-associated > Plants > Roots > Rhizosphere >...
GGACCATGATCCCATACTCCATGCGCATCTCGTCGACGAAGTGCAGCTGGTAGGGGCTTTCCTGGAGCAGCTTCAGGCTGACCTTGCAGGCCATCGGCGACTTCTTGCGGATCGTCGCAGCTTCGGTCGCGGCCCATTCGTCACCTTCGTCTGCACCTGCGTCGAGCGCGTCGAGGATTTCCTCGATCCGGTCGGAAGCGAAGTAACGGTCGATCTTTTGAATGTTGCCCTTGATCCGCGCGGGCGGAATTTCGTCTTCGCTCAGCTCGTCGAGAATGGCCTCGACCCGGAAAGGCTGGGCCATGATCCGCTCCTTGGCCTCCTCGAGGCGCTCGGACGGGAGGTAGTGGGTAGCGAGGCGAAGCGACTTGCACTCCGCACCGTCGAGCCGCGCGCCGGTCAATGCCAGGAACTGGGCCAGCCTGCCGCGCAGCCGCGACAGGTATCGGCCGCCGCCGACGTCGGGAAAGATGCCGATCGTCGTTTCGGGCATGGCCAGCACCGTGCGCTCGGTCGCAACCCGGAAACGGCACGGGCAGGCGATGCCAACCCCGCCGCCCATGGTGATGCCGTCCATGAAGGCGACGCCGGGCTTGGGATAGGTATATTCAAGGTGATTGAGCCGATACTCGTCGAAGAAAAAGGCGCGGGCCGCGGCATCGGCGCCTTCGACGTTGAGGCTGATGTCGACCACATCGCCGCCCGCGCAGAAGCCGCGGCCTTCGGTATGGTCGATCAGGATGATGCGAACGTCGGGGTCGTTGCGCCATTCGATCAGGGCGCTCGCCATGTCGCGAACCATTTGCCGGTTCAAACTGTGCAGCGCCTTGGGCCGGTTCAGGCGCAGGCGCCCGGCCAGCCCTTCCTTCACCGTCAGCACGTCTTGTTGGGTGGTCATCGCATCCATCAGGGCATCATCGCGTAGCGGCCGGGCGCGGGCTCGATGCCATCCTTGATGGTGCGGGCCGGAACCTGCTTGTTCGAGCCATGGCCCCTGAGCCATTGAGTCCAGGTCGGCCACCAGCTGCCGTCATGCTGGATCGCACTCTCTAGCCAGGCCTTGGCGTCCTTCGGCTGCTCATGGTTGGTCCAGAACCCGTGCTTGTTGGCGGCGGGCGGATTGATCACCCCGGCGTTGTGACCGGAGCCGCCGAGGATGAAGTCGGCGCCGATCTCGCGGGCACCGCGATAGACCGCTTCCCAGGCCGAGACATGGTCGTCCTTCAAGGCAATCACCAGCATGGGCGTCTTGATCGCAGCTAGATCGATCGGCACTCCGCCGACCTCGAAACCGGCGGGCTCTCTCAGCTTGTTACTCAAGAGCAGGTCGCGATTATAGCTTTTGAGGAATGCGGCCGGGATCCGGGCTCCATCCTCGAACCAATAGAGCAGGTCACTCGGCGGCGCCGGCCGGTCGAGCAGGTAATGGTTCACCACCGATGACCAGATGAGGTCGTTGGCGCGCATTGCCGCGAACAACCGCTGCAGCTCCAGGCTGTCGATGAACCCCTGGTCTTCGAGATAATCCTCGAGCGCGGCGAGATGGCCCTCGTGAACGAATGCCGACCAGTCGCGCATGTCGGCGAAATCGACCAACGAGCCGATCAGCGTAGCACTATTGACCTCGTTGGAGCGCTTCTCGGACGCCAGCCAGGCCAGCGCAATAGCGACCAGGGTGCCGCCAAGGCAGAATGCGAACAGGTCGGGCGAAGTCTTGGTGCGTTTCCGAACCTCGCCGATCGCCTCGATGATGCCTTCGAGGACATAATCGCCGACGCCCTTGTTCTTGAGCTTGTCGCTTGGGTTGACCCAACTGATCACGAACACCGTGCGGCCCTCGTCGACCAGCCATTTGACCAGGCTTTGCCGCGGCACCAGGTCGATCATGTAGTAGCGGTTTACCAGGGGCGGGACGTAAAGCAGCGGCTCGGCTGCTACCTTCGCGGTCGCCGGCGTGTACTGGATCAGCTGGAACAGTTCGTTTTCGAACACGACTTCGCCCGGCGTCGCGGCGATGGTCTTGCCCTTTTCGAACGCCGTCGGGTCGGTCCGGCGCTGGACGATGCCCTTGCCGCTGGCAATGTCTTCGATCAGGTGAGCGAAGCCCTGGACCAGATTGGCGCCGTTGGTCTCCTTGGTCCGCTTGACCACCTCCGGGTTAGTCGCCGCGAAATTGGAAGGCGAAATGGCATTCAAATATTGGTCGAGCAGGAAGCTCGCCATGGCCGTCGTGCTGGCGTTGCCCTTACCCACCGAGACCACTTCGCGCAGCTGTTTAGAGGCCAGTAAATAGGCGTCGCGGACCGCACGATAATAGGCGTCATCCTGCCACTCCGGCGCAGCAAAGCGGCGGTCGCGGGGCTTGTCGTTCACCGTCCCGGACAGCGTTCCGGTCCAGAAATCGCCCCATTGCTTGGCCGCCGCTAGCTGTACTTCCATCAGCTCGGCGGGCTTCATCGCCAGCCCAAACGCAAATTCGCTCGACGCCTGGGCAATCGCGAGCGGATCGAAGGGGAGGGTCGGCTTGACCTCGCCCTTCATCATCTTTTCGGCGGCTTCGCCAAGCTTGCGGGTCAGGTCCCCGAATGAGAAAGCGGACGTCACTGGCGGGTCAGCTCCCGTCCGACAATCATCCGCATCACCTGGTTGGTGCCCTCCAGGATCGAATGGACGCGAAGGTCGCGCCAGAAGCGCTCGATTGGATAATCCATCAGATAGCCATAGCCGCCATGCAGCTGCAGTGCGCGGTCGACGACCGACGAACCGGTGTCGGTGGCGAAGCGCTTGGCCATCGCCGCGAACTTGGTCTTGTCGGGGGCATTGGCGGTGACCTTGACCGCAGCGCTGTAGAGCAGCTGCCTGGCCGCCTGAAGCTCGGTCTCCATGTCCGCCAGCGTGAACTGGGTGTTCTGGAAGTCGGCGATGGCGGTGCCGAATTGCTTGCGCTCCTTGGTGTACTTGACCGCCTCGTCGAGGCAGCGCTGGGCGCCGCCAAGCGAACAGGCGGCGATGTTGAGGCGCCCGCCGTCGAGGCCCATCATCGCGATGCGGAAACCTTCGCCTTCTCCGCCGACCCGGTTGGCGACAGGCACCCGGACCTCGTCGAAATTGACCTGTGCGGTCGGCTGCGAATGCCAGCCCAGCTTCTTTTCATTGGCGCCGAAGCTGACTCCAGGCATGTCCTTTTCGATCACCAGCGCGCTGATGCCCTTGGGGCCGTCCTCGCCGGTGCGGACCATGCAGACGTAAATTTCATTTTCGCCAGCGCCGGAGATGAACGCCTTGCTGCCGGAGACGACATAATGGTCGCCGTCCTTGACCGCTTTGGTCTTGAGCGCAGCCGCGTCCGAGCCTGAAGAAGGCTCCGTCAGGCAATAGCTCGCCATCTTCTCCATCGGGATCAGCGACGGGAGATATTTCTGTTTGAGCTCGTCCGCGCCAAAGCGGTCGATCATCCAGCTCGCCATATTGTGGATCGAAATGAAGGCGCTGGTCGACGGGCAGCCATAGGCCATCGCTTCCATGATCAGCGCCGCCTCAAGCCGGCCGAGGCCGATTCCACCGCTTTCCTCGCTGACATAGATCGATCCGAAGCCGAGCTCGGCGGCATGGCGGATCGTGTCCCGCGGGAAAATATGCTTCTCGTCCCATTCGGCCGCAAATGGCGTGATCGCATCGGCGGTGAACTTCTGCGCCATTTCCTGGATCTGGCGCTGGTCGTCGGTCAGGTCGAACTGGGTCATGGGCAGGCGCCCTAGCACCGCCATTCGGGGCTATCCAGAGGCGCTTGCACCGAGGCACCGCTGGTAGACGGTGCTGCCGTTTCGGGTCAGCCGGTTGCCGCCGCCGCTCAGGACGAGACTCTCACGGGATTCATAGCCGCCCTCGCCGACAAATCGCCCGTCAAAGCGGCCTGGAGAATCAGCGAGCACACCGCCAAGCGATGCAACGGCCCCGGTCGATATCATCGTGTCGGAAGTGAGAAGTATCGCATTGCCGGTAACCTCGCCCGGGCGGCAGTCGGACGCAGCGACGCCCCACAGGCCCTGGAACGCCGGCGGGACACTGCCCGCAACGCCCGCCTCGACCGCATTTGCGTCAACTACATTGTCGATCTCATTGGCCAACGGCTCCTCGACCGGGGGCGGAGCGGGCGGAGGCTCGGGATTTTCGCTGAGCTGGATGTCGGGAAGCTCCGGCGCCGACTCCGAAGCCCGGATCTTCTCTGCGGTGAGCTTGTCCTCGTCGCTGGGTCCGCCACAGGCAGCGAGGGTCAGGACGAGCAGGGACGCAACCAGGATCGGCTTCATGCCGACCGCCTATCAGGCGCAGCGCTTATAGGTAAAGGGCTGGGCAATATCGGATTGCTTGCGGAGCAGCGTGTTGCTGCTGCCAGTAAGTTTCAGGTTCTGGCTATTTGTCCAATTCTCGCCTTCGCCGGTGAAGGCAAATGTGCCCGTGAAATTCTCGGGAAAGTTTCCGGTCACCTTGGTCAGCGTGGCCTGGCTCTCGAAAAATTTGATGCCGTCTTCGTCGACGATGATCAAACCCTTGGCGTCGCCGCGGGTCGAAGTGCAATCGTCAGGCACCATGCCCCAGCGGCCTCGGAATGCGGCAGGAATGAGGAGCGCTCCGGCGGTAGAGTCGCTGGCGTTGGCGTCGGCATTATCGGCGTCGTTTGTGACCGTCTCGTCGGGCGGCAGCGTTTCGATCACGGCATTCGCCGTATTGGTTTCGTCGATCGCGATATTATCGTCATTGCCCTGCTGGCAGCCGGCCAGGGCGAGGAGCATTGCCGCGGCTAATATCTGTTTCATGTCCGAACCAACGTCTTAACCCAGATTAAGATGCTTCGCCATTCTTCGGTTCGATCAGGTCCCATCGATTGCCATATAAATCGCGAAACACGGCAACCGTGCCATAGGGTTCGTTGCGCGGCTGTTCTTCGAACATTGCTCCGGCCTTGATTAGCCGGGCCTGTACGGCTTCGAAGTCGTGTGTCTGGGCGAACAGGCCGACCCGGCCGCCGAACTGGTTGCCGACCGCGGCCACTTCCCCGGGCTTCCTGGCCTTGGCCAGCAGCAGCGCACCGCCGTCATCGCCGCTAATCACGACCCAGCGATTGCCGCCGCCGAGGTCGCTGTCCTCGATCAGCCGGAAGCCAAGTGCATCGCAATAGAAAGCGACCGCCTCGTCATAGTCGCGGACAAGCAGCGCAGTCAGCGCGAGTTTCATCACCCCATGGTCGGAATGATGAAAGCTTCTTTATGGTCGCCAGCCGCAGTGCCATCCGGCCACCGCTGGGTGACGACCTTGGTCCTGGTCCAGAAGCGCATGCCCTCCTGGCCATATTGGCCGATGTCGCCGAAGCCGGAGCGCTTCCACCCGCCGAAGCTGTGATAGCTGACCGGCACCGGGATCGGCACGTTGACGCCGACCATGCCGACGTTAACGCGGCTGACGAATTCGCGCGCGGCGTGACCGTTGCGGGTGAAGATAGCGACGCCATTGCCATATTCATGCTCGCTCGGCAGGCGCACCGCTTCTTCGAAAGTGTCGGCGCGAACGATCTGCAGGACCGGCCCGAAAATCTCTTCCTTGTAGCTCCGGAAATGCGGCTTCACATGATCGAACAGGGTCGGGCCGACGAAGAAGCCCTTCTCATGTCCCTGAAGCATGAAGCCGCGGCCATCGACCACCAGCTCGCCGCCCTCGTCGACGCACATCTGGATATAATTCTCGACACGGCGCTTGTGCGCCTCGTTGACGACCGGGCCGTAATGCGCCTCAGGATCGGTCGAAATGCCGACGCGCAGCTTCTCGATCGCCGGGACCAGCTTCTCACGCAGCGCCGCAGCAGTGTCGTCGCCGACCGGCACCACCACCGGCAACGCCATGCAGCGCTCCCCGGCCGAGCCAAAGGCGGCGCCGGTCAGGTCATTGACCACCTGGTCAAGGTCGGCATCGGGCAGGACGATGCCATGGTTCTTGGCGCCGCCGAATGCCTGCACCCGCTTCCCGTTGGCGGTGCCGCGCGAGTAGATATATTGGGCGATGTCGCTCGAACCGACGAAGCTGATGCCGGCGATGTCGGGATGATCGAGGATCGCGTCGACCATTTCCTTGTCGCCATGGACGACGTTGAGCAGGCCGTCGGGCAAGCCCGCTTCCTTCATCAGTTCAGCGAGGCGGACCGGGACCGAAGGATCGCGTTCCGACGGTTTCAGGATGAAGGCGTTGCCGCAAGCTATCGCCATTCCGAACATCCACATCGGGATCATCGCCGGAAAGTTGAACGGCGTGATGCCGGCGCCAATGCCGAGCGGCTGGCGCATCGAGTAAACGTCAATGCCGGGGCCGGCGCCCTGGGTATATTCGCCTTTCAGCGCCTGCGGGATCGAGCAGGCGTATTCGATCACTTCGAGCCCGCGCTGCACGTCGCCCTTGGCGTCGGCGACGACCTTGCCATGTTCGGAAGCCAGCAGCTCCGCCAGCTCCTGCATATTGGCTTCGATCAGTTCCTTATACTTGAACATGACCCGCGCCCGCCGCTGCGGGTTGGTCGCGGCCCAGGCCGGTTGGGCGGCCAGTGCCGCATCGACCGCTTTCTGCAACGTCGCGGCGGTACCCAGGCCGACCTGAGCCTGCACCTCTCCCTGCGACGGGTTCCACACGTCGCTCTGACGCTTTGCGTCGGCGACGCTGCTGCCGTTGATGAAATGTTCGATGCTGCGCATTGGGACTCGGACCCTTGCCTGATGGGAAGTTGGCCGCTCCCTAGTCCCCTCCGGTGGCGCTTGCCAAGCCAGCGGAAAGGCGGTTCAACCGCCGGCCATGAAAAAGCTGCTCTTACTATCCGTCGCCTTCCTACCCACCACCGCATTGACGGCGCCTTCTCAAAGCCCCGATGAAAAGGTGCGAGCGATCGCCGCCGAAGTCTCGCCCGACCGGATGCACCAGACCGTCGAGAGGCTGGTCGGCTTCGGCACGCGGCATACGTTGTCGACCCAGACCGATCCCAAGCGAGGCATCGGCGCGGCGGTGCGCTGGGCCGAGGGCGAGATGAAGAAGCTGGGGCTGGAAGCGCTTCAGACCTGCGACACGGTTACCGGCCGGCGCGTGCCGACCCCGACCAGGGTCTGCAACGCGGTCGGTATCCAGCGCGGCACAGAGCGGCCCAACGACGTCGTGATCATCCAGGGCCATATCGACAGCCGGGTTACCGACGTGATGAACGCCACCGCCGATGCGCCCGGCGCGAACGACGACGGCTCGGGCACTGCCGCAGTGCTCGAAGCGGCGCGGGTTCTGACACAGCGCAAATTCCCGGGCACCATCGTTTATGCAACGCTGTCGGGCGAGGAGCAGGGGCTCCTGGGCGGCAAGATCCTGGCCGACTATGCCAAGACGCAGGGCTGGAACGTCGTCACCGTCCTCAACAACGACATCATCGGCAACAGCTGCTCGTCCGACGGCGTATGCGATGACAAGCATGTCCGCGTCCTGTCGGAAGGGCCGCGTGTGCAGGGGCAGGCCGATCTCGCCGCGCAGACCCACAGCCTCGGCGGCGAAAACGATGCTCCGTCGCGCAACATCTCGCGCTTTCTCGATGGCCTCGCCGATCGGCTCAACATCGGCCTCGACGTGATGCAGATCTGGCGGACCGACCGGTTCGGTCGCGGCGGCGACCATATCCCGTTCCTGGAGCTCGGCTATCCCGCCGCGCGGCTCAGCGTCGCGGTCGAGAATTACAATTGGCAGCATCAGGATCTCAGGACCGAAAACGGCATCAAATATGGCGACCTGATCGAGAATATGGACTTCGCCTACCTCGCCAAAGTGACCAAGTTGAACGTCGCCGCACTCGCCTGGATCGCCAGCGCCCCGCCGCCGCCCGAGCCGACGGTCGAGGGGGCAGTAAGTGCGGATACCAAAGTGAGTTGGAAAACCGTTTCAGGGGCTCACGCCTATCGCATTCGGTGGCGTCGAACGGATACAAATCAATGGGAGAATGTCAGGGATGCCGATCTCCCGCCGGTCATCGTGAGTATTGATGGTCGGCCGGCACATTCGAGCGAGCCACAGTCGCTTTACAACGTCCTGCGCGGAATCCGCGTCGACGACTGGGTGTTCGGGGTCTCATCGGTCAGCAAGGACGGTTTTGAAAGCCCGGTCGCCTCGGCCGTCCCCGGCGGCGCGTTCAAGCCTTACGTCGCGCCGCCTCCCGCCGCTCCAAAATAAATGGCGCGAGGCGCCAGCTTTGACACCGACCGGCCGGTTGAGCAGCGGCCCGTCGCCGGGGTCGCGTTGCGGCTGATCACAGCGCTGCTGCTGGCGATCATGTTCGCGCTGGTGAAGCTGCTGTCGTCCCGCGGCGTGAATATCGTCGAGACGCTGTTCTACCGCCAATGCGGATCGGCGCTGTGCGCGGTCGGGCTGGTCGCAGCCGGGCCGGGGTTCAAATCGCTGCACAGCAAGCGGGTCGGCGCGCATGTTGGGCGCATGGCGCTCGGCGTGACTGCGATGGCTCTCAATTTCGCGGCGATGATCATGCTACCGCTGGCCGAAGCGACGGTGATCGGCTTTTCGGTGCCGATCTTCTCGACCGTCCTGGCGGCACTGGTGCTGGGCGAGCCGACCGGCAAATGGCGGTGGGGCGCGGTAGCTGCCGGCTTCCTCGGCGTGTTGTTGATCGTGCAGCCGGGGACCGGTGAAGTGCCCTTGCTCGGGGCGGGGGTAGCGCTGGTCGCGGCGCTGCTCACCGCCTCCGTGACCATCGTTATCCGCCGCTTGGGCGCCACCGAGCGAGCGTCGACTACCGTATTCTGGTTCGCCGCCAGTTCGCTGGTCCCGCTCGGCGTAATGATGCTGTGGTTCGGCCGGGCCCACGACCCTGAAACTTGGGCGATCCTGAGCGGGTTGGCGCTTTCCGGCGGCCTCGCGCAGCTGACGCTGACCGGCGCGCTTCGGCTGGCACCGGTCGCGCTGGTCATGCCGATGGACTATACCAGCCTCATCTGGGCGACGATCCTCGGCACATGGATATTCGGCGAGCTGCCGACGCCGTGGATCTGGGTCGGAGCGCCGATCATTATCGCCAGCGGCCTCATCATCGTCTGGCGCGAGCATCGTTTGGCCCGCCGTACGGCATTGTCGGCGGCGACGGTAGCGCCCAATTAGGAACCTCATGCCGCGCAAATCCACCCAGGGACTTCCGACCCGCCAACAGATCCTCGACTTCATTGAGCAGTCCGGCCAACCGGCAGGCAAGCGCGAGATCGCGCGCGCCTTCAGCCTCAGCAGCCATGACAAGATCATGCTGAAGGCGCTGCTCAAGGACATGGCCGATGAGGGGCTGATCGATAGCGCCCCGGGCCGCGCCTTCCACAAGGCGGGGGGCGTGCCCCGCGTCACCGTGCTGCGGATCGTGTCGGTCGGCGACGGCCAGGCCTGGGCTCAGCCGGAGAGCTGGCATGCCGATACGCCGCCGCCTCGCCTACGGGTGATCGAGCGCGGGCGCCGCTCGGCGCTGGCGCTCAACGATCGAATCCTAGCGAGGACCGAAGAAGCCGGGAAGGGACACATCGCCCATGTCATGAAGAAGCTGCAGCGCTCGGCCGAGTTGCTGCTGGGCGTGGTCCGCAAGGAAGGCGACCGCTTCTATTTGACCCCGGTCGACAAGAAGGAGCGGCGCGAGCTGCCAATATCCGATCTGAAGGATGCGCAGGAAGGCGACCTGGTGCTGGCCGAACCTTCGGGCCGTCCGCCGCGGGTCACTGCCCGGATCGACGCGATCCTCGGCGATCCCTTCGCGCCCAGGAGCTTCAGCCTGATCGCGATCCACAAATATGGGCTGCGGGACGAGTTCCGCCCCGAGGCGATCGTTGAGGCAAAACATGTCGCCAGGCAGAGGCTGGGCGACGACCGTGAAGACCTGACTCACCTACCGATCGTCGCGATCGATCCCGAAGACGCGCGCGACCATGACGACGCCATCTGGGCAAGCCCACGCGACGACGGCGACGGCTGGGACGCGATCGTCGCCATCGCCGACGTTAGCTATTACGTCCGCCCGGGCAGCGAGCTCGATCGCGAGGCCCGGGCGCGCGGCAACAGCGTCTATTTTCCCGACCGTGTGGTGCCGATGCTGCCGCACGAACTGTCTTCGGACATTTGCTCGCTGAAGCAGGGAGAGGCCCGCGCGGCAATCGCCTGCCACCTCCATGTCGGCAAGGACGGGGCGCTAAAAAGCTGGCGATTCTCGCGTGCCAAGATTTGTGTAGCGGCAAATATTGCATATGAGGATGCTCAGGCCGCCATCGACGCCGCGAGCGAGGAAGTTGTTGAAAATGCTTCCTCTCCCTGTTCGATGCCACCGCTTGAAGGCCGCGTGCCAAGCGAGTTGGTTCATCATGCGCTGAAGCCTTTGTGGGCCTGTTGGCGCGCGCTGCTAGCGGCCCGAAACAAGCGCGAGCCGCTCGAGCTCGACCTCCCCGAACGGCGGGTGATGCTGGACGAAAAGGGCCGCATCCTGTCGGTCGCGCCGCGTGAGCGCTTGGACGCCCACCGGCTGGTCGAAGATTATATGATTGCCGCCAATGTCGCCGCGGCCAAGGCTCTGGAGCGCAAGAAAGCGCCGGTGATGTACCGCGTCCATGAAACGCCCGGCCGCGAAAAACTGATCGCGTTGAAGGATTATCTCGCCACCTTCGACCTCGAATTCGCGCTTGGCCAGGTGGTCCGGCCGGCAACCTTCAACCGCATCCTGGAGCGCATCGGTCCCGATCATGACGCCAGGCCGGAGATCATGGAGCAGGTTCTGAGAACCCAAATGCAGGCCCGTTATGGGCCCGAGCCGTTGGGCCATTTCGGCCTGGCGCTCGCGTCTTACGCACATTTCACCTCGCCGATCAGGCGCTATGCCGACCTGCTGGTGCACCGCGCGCTGGTCAGTTCCTGTCAGCTCGGCGAGGGCGGCCTTCCGGCGTCGGACGCCGAGCAGTTCGTCGAAATTGGCGAACATATCTCGACGCTCGAACGGCGGGCGATGGAGGCAGAGCGCGAGACGATCGACCGCTATGTCGCGGCCTTCCTTGCCGATAAGGTCGGGCAGATCCTCCGCTGCCGCATCACGGGCGTGCAGCCTTTCGGCTTCTTCGCGACCGTCGAGGACCTGGGCGGCGACGGGCTGGTCCCGGCGGCGATCCTCGGCAATGAATATTTTCGCTATGATGAGGCGGCGCGCTCTCTCGTCGGGGAGGAGACGGGCGAGACCTTCCGCGTCGGCCAACATCTTGAGCTTAAGCTGGTCGAGGCCAATCCGGCGTCGGGCTCGCTCCGCTTCGAGCTGCCCGAAGGCAAATTCGGTGGAGCGCCGCGACTCGCTGCACGGCGCGACCGTGTTCACAAGGGCAAACGCGGCCGTCCTGCCAACATCCGGCACCAGGGAAGACGACGTTAATCTACTATTCAGTGTTTTAATCGACTAATACAGCTCGTGGGTCGACCAACCGACGAACGGCGGATAGCCGCTCCAGCGCATATTGACTACAAATGTCATCGGGATGTCGTTGGGGAGAGTTACCATGCGCCTCACGTCAGTTGTCACTTTGTCAGCCGCCCTGTTGCTGTCGTCCACCGCGATGGCCCAGGAAAAGAAATTGGCTTCCAATGAGCAGGTCGCATCGCGCGTCAGCAATCAGGCTGCCGACGAGACGACAGCTCCGGCGCCAGCCGAAAAGAAGATCTGCAAGCGTCTCGCTACGTCCGGAACACGGATGGCCGAACGGGTCTGCCTGACCAAGCAACAATGGGAAAAGGTCGAGCAAGAAGCGAATTGAGCGCGCATCGCCGGCCGGGCCACAGCGGCTCGGCCGGACTGTTGCTGGCGATTGGCAACCAATCGGACTATCGAGCGCTTTCCGTTCGATTGACGGGAGGCGGCCATGGCCAATTACAAAATCGCGATCATCGTCGGTAGCCTGAGGAAGGACAGCCTCAACCGAAGGATTGCCCGGTCGATCTGTGCGCTGCGCGGCGACAACCTCGAATGCCAGATGGTCGAGATCGGCGACCTGCCACTGTACAACCAGGACTATGATCTCCAGCGCCAGCAGCCAGAGCCCTATGTTCGCTTCCGCGAACAGGTCGGTGCCGCGGACGGCATCCTGTTCTGTACGCCGGAGTATAATCGCGGCGTTCCGGGCGTGCTCAAGAATGCCATCGACGTTGGCTCGCGGCCCTATGGGCGGAGCGTCTGGGACCAGAAACCAGCCGCGATTGTCAGCGCCTCTCCAGGGTCGATCGGCGGCTTTGGCGCCAATCATCAGCTGCGCCAGGCCTGCGTCTTCCTCAACATGCCGGTGATGCAGCAGCCCGAAGCCTATCTGAGTCATGTTTCCGACGACAGTTTCGACGCCGACGGCTGCCTCAAGGAAGGGCCGCTCAAGGACCTCGTCACCAAGCTGGCCCATGCCTTCCACGATTGGGTCCAAACTATCCTTCGCGCCCGCGAACTGCTGCTACATGACGCGGCCCGGGCGGAGCGGGCGGCCAAGAGAATGCAGTCCGCCTGACTAGACGCCGATCGCGTAGGGGAAAGCCGGAGCAGGCATGTCCGGCTGGGGGAAATGGCGGCGGATTGCGGTATCGCATATCGCATAGCCCCAATTAATAAGCCGCTCCTGCTGCTCAGGGCTGAGGCGCTTGAGGCGGGTCGGGATCGCGGCCAGTTCGACGGTCCTCTCATGCGGCGCGGTAAGCGCGCTCGGCAGTTGATAGTGAGCAACATCCGATCCGATCCCCCAATAGGTGCCGGACCGCTTGCCGGCGCTTCCCTTGGGTAACTTGTACGACGCGATCAGCTGCCTTTTGCGGAGCGCCGTGACCTGCCGATAGACGATGTCGATGACTCGCTTCGAGTGGCGGCCCCAATCGGCGGCCGGTGAAGGATCGGCATCCAAAGCGGCCCCGGCATCGGATGCCAAAACATTGGCAAAGCGCTTCCAGACGGTCTCAAGCCCGAGGTTGTCATAGGCGCCGCCATCCGTCAGCGAGATGTTGGAAAGCAGCCGCCGGTCCTGGCCATGGATCCGCGTGAAATCGGTCTCCTTCACCCGCAACGGATAGGGCGACAGGAAGGGCGGGAAGGCCGATGAGGCGGCGACGGCACTGGCCAGGTCCAGCCTGGGATTGCGGATCTCGCCGACCTGGTAATCGGCCATAAATGCGCGGGTGAACCGCCACAGCGTACCGGTTTCGACATTGGTCGCGTTGATCAGGAACTCAGGACTTTTGGGCAGGTCCTGCAGCGTCGCCTCGCCGAACAGGAAGCGGCGGTAGGCGAAGGCGACATAGCTGGCCACGCTGCCGGGCAGTAGGATGCCGGCGATTACGCATGGAATATCAATCGTCGTGCCGGCCAGTCGCCGGATCGGCGTCACGACATGCTCGAGGAAGTTGGCGCGGGTCGCAAGGCGCGGCCATTCGAGCGCGATCTTCGCCGCGGTGATCGACCCGCCCGATACGCTGGAGATGCGGTCGAGCCGCTGTAGCAAACCTATTTCATACAGCCGCAGGAAGGCGCCGAGGTGGAACAGCATCGCTCGATAGCCGCCGCCCGAAACAGCAAGTCCGATCCCTGGCGCCGGCCCGCCTCGTTTCTTGTCGGCGAGGGGCGTTACGGGTTCGACGAGCAGCGTCATTGCTACAGCTTTGGTAGCGTCACCCCGCGCTGGCCCATATATTTGCCGGCGCGGTCGGCGTAGCTGGTCTCGCAGCGCTCGTTCCCCTTGAGGAACAGGAACTGGCAGGCGCCCTCATTCGCGTAGATTTTGGCCGGGAGCGGCGTGGTGTTGGAGAATTCCAGCGTAACATGCCCCTCCCAGCCCGGCTCCAAGGGCGTCACGTTCACGATGATCCCGCACCGGGCATAGGTCGATTTACCGAGACAGATGACCAGCACGTCCTCGGGCACGCGGAAATATTCGACCGTTCGGGCGAGGGCGAAGCTGTTGGGCGGGATGATGCAGACGTCGGTCTGCCGGTCGACAAAGCTGTTCGACGCGAAGTCCTTGGGGTCGACCGTCGCTGAATCGACGTTGGTGAAGATCTTGAACTCGTCGGCGACCCGCGCGTCATAGCCGTAGGAGGAGAGGCCATAGCTGATGCAGCCTTCTCGCCGCTGCGCCTCGACGAACGGCTCGATCATGCCATGATTGAGGGCCTGGTCGCGAATCCAGCGGTCGGATTGAATGGTCATGGAGCTTGGCTAGCGGGGCGGTTCCGGCCCTTCAATTCCGGCGCGATTTTTTCTGTGGACGGAGCCGCTGCCGTAATTTCGTGACTCCTGCCAGCCGGGCACGCGTTTCGGCTCACAGTTTATCCACAGTTGTGCTACTTATGTTCTCGTATCGTTGGCAGCCGGATTGCGCATACACCAACCCATGGCCGAAGTAGTTCGAATCGACGGCGGGGCAGAGCCCCCCGCAACCCCCTCGCTCCCTCAAAATATCGAGGCGGAAGCGGCGCTGCTTGGCGCGCTGATGATCGACAATAGGCTGGTCGAGGACATTCAGCTTCGCCTGAAGCCGCACCATTTTTTCGAGCCGCTGCACGGCCGGGTCTACGAAGCAATCCTCCGGATGACCGACAAGAATATGGTCGCCAACCCGGTCACGCTGAAGCCGATTTTCGATGCCGACGAGGCGATGAAAGAGATTGGCGGGCCGGCCTATCTTGCCCAGCTGACCGGCTCGGGAGCGGCAGTGATCGGCGCGCGCGATTTCGCAGCGCAAATCTATGACTTGGCCCTGTTGAGGGCCCTGGTGGGTGTCGGGCGCGATATGGTGGAGGGCGCGCTCGACACCTCCGAAGAAGTGGCGCCGCTGACCCAGATCGAGCGGGCCGAGAGCGAACTCTATCGGGTCGCCGAAGAGGGCGGCAGCGCGAACGCGGTGAAGAGCTTCGGCGAGGCGACGCGGATGGCGCTCGAGCAGGCCGAAAAGGCGCTCAATAGCGGCGGCCATCTGTCCGGCATCACCACTGGCCTCGACGGGGTAAACACCAAGGTTGGCGGCATGCACAAGAGCGACCTGGTCATCCTTGCTGGTCGTCCGGGCATGGGCAAGACCTCGCTTGCCACCAACATGGCGTTCAGCGCCGCCCAGCGTTTTGTTCGCGACCAGGAGGACGGCATCGATCCGGCCAAGAGCGCCGGCGCGCCGGTCGCCTTCTTCAGCCTCGAAATGTCGGCCGACCAGCTCGCTACCCGCATCCTCGCCGAACAATCCGGCATCAGCGCGGAGAATCTCCGCATGGGTAAGATCAGCCAGCAGGAATTTCGCTCGTTGGCCCGTGCGGCCGGAGAGCTTTCGACGCTGCCGCTCTACATCGACGACACGCCCGGCCTGACCATCGCCGCACTGCGCGCCCGCGCCCGCCGCCTCAAGCGGCAGAAAGGGATCGGCATGGTCGTGGTCGACTATCTCCAGCTGCTCCAGGGCACCGGCAAGAACAGCAACGAAAACCGCGTTCAGGAAATTTCGGAAATCAGCCGAGGCCTCAAGCAGCTTGCCAAAGAGCTGGACTTGCCTGTGCTGGCCCTGTCCCAGCTAAGCCGCGCGGTCGAACAGCGCGAGGACAAGAAGCCGCAGCTATCCGATCTGCGCGAATCCGGCTCGATCGAGCAGGACGCAGATATGGTGTGGTTCGTGTTCCGGCCCGACTATTATGTCGCGGCGAAGCAGCCAGCTGACGACCACCCCGACTTCGCCTCCTGGCAGGAGGAGATGCAGCGGGTATATGGCACGGCTGAGCTGATCGTCGCCAAGCAGCGCCATGGCGCAACCGGCAAGGTCCGCCTGCGCTTCGATGCCAAGATCACCAAGTTCAGCGACGCCGGCGACAGCGACTATCTGCCGGAAATGCGCAGCTAGCACGCTCTTATGTGGTATCTCGCCGTCAAGGCAGCTCTGTCCGGCATCCTCATCGCCATCATTTCCGAGGTCGCTAAGCGATATCCGGGTTTTGGCGGGCTGATTGCCTCGCTGCCGCTGGTATCGGTGCTCGGCATGATCTGGCTGTGGCGGGACAAGCCCGATGCGGCGAACATGGCGGCTCATGCCGAGGCGACGTTCTGGTTCGTGTTGCCGTCCCTGCCGATGTTCCTCCTGATCCCTCTGTTGCTGAGGCAGGGATTTGGGTTCTGGCCATCGCTTATTGCCGGCTGCGCACTGACCGTTGCGCTGTATAGCGTGATGATATGGGCAGGGCCGCGGTTCGGCCTGCGGCTCTAGTCCTCGCCGGTCGGTACGTAGGCGTCGCGAAGTCCTTCGGTGATAACCCCACGAGCACTTTCTGCTTCGACGCTTGTAACCGGATAGGCACAATAATCGGCGGCATAGAAGGCGCTTGGCCGGTGATTTCCCGAGAAACCAACGCCGCCGAACGGGGCGTTGGACGGTGCGCCATTGGTCGGCTTGTTCCAGTTGACCACGCCCGACCGGACATTGGCCCAGAAGCGGTCGTACAGTTTTGGGTCCTTGGTCAGCACGCTTGCCGCCAGACCGAAGCGCGTGCTGTTGGCCTCGTCGATCGCCGCGTCGAAATCCTTGACCCGGATCAGCTGCAGCACCGGACCGAACAACTCCTCATCGAGCCGGTCCTTGGCACCGGTCATGTCGATCAGCGCGGGGGTGAGATAGGGCCGTTCCTCATGCGGCCGCTCGAGCCGGCGGATCGGCTTGCCACCCTTCATCATCAAGGCGATGAACCGGTCCTGGAGGATGTCCGCAGTGACCAGGTCGATCACCGGCCCCATGAACGGCTGCGGGTCGGCCATGGGATGGTCGACGATGATCCGGTCGATCAGCTTGCAGATCTCGGCCACCAGCTCCTCATGCTTGCCGTCCTCGACGATCAGCCTCCGCGCCGCCGTGCAGCGCTGACCGGCCGAGAGGTAAGCCGACTGGACAATGATCGTCGCTGCCGCCTGCACGTCCGGCGCATCCCACACCACGATCGGATTGTTGCCGCCCAACTCCAAGGCCAGCATTTTATTCGGAGTCTCAGCGAACTGGCGGTGGAGCGCCATGCCAGCACCAACCGATCCGGTAAAAAGCAAGCCATCAATTCCCGCCTGGCCGGCCAATGCCTTGCCTTCTGCCGGACCACCAATCAACAGCCTCAAGACCCCTTCCGGCACACCTGCCTCGTGAAAGCATTTGACCAAATATTCGCCCGTCGCCGGCGTCTTCTCCGACGGCTTGAACACAACTGCATTGCCGGCGATCAGCGCCGGCACAATGTGGCCGTTGGGAAGGTGCGCGGGGAAGTTGTAGGGGCCAAGCACCGCCAGTACGCCGTGAGGCTTGTGGCGCACGGTGACCTTGTTGCCCATCGCCGCTTCCAGCCGGTTGGTCGGCGTTCGTTCACTGTAGGCATTGATCGAAATCTCGACCTTATTGATGACTGAATTGACCTCGGTCTTCGCCTCCCAGAACGGCTTGCCGGTCTCTCGGGCGATCAACTCGGCGAATTCGATCTCGCGCGTACGGACGACATTGGCAAAGCGGCGAAGCGTCTCGATCCGGTAGGTGACCGAGTGGGCCGCCCATTCCGGCCAGGCAGCACGCGCGGCAGCGACCTCGGCGCCGGCGTCGCCGACGGATCCGGACCAGATTTCCTTGCCGGTGGCCGGCTCGGTCGAGACGAGTGTTTCGCTCATTCGTTTTTCGGCACCCCGAGGCGCGTTCCCATGCCGCGCTTCAGCGGTCAACCCACTGCATCCGACGTCATGGCCTCGCCGAGCCGACGAACTGCCTCTACTTTGGCCTCAAACAGCCGCCAGTCATCATGGTCCGAGATTGCAGACCAGATCGATTCCACCTCTTCGATCAGCATCGAGCATGGATGTTCATCATCCCAATAGGGGTGGGTGAGTACGCGCTGCCGCCCTTCCAAACTGGCGCGCAGTTCGTCGAATTCGCTCGCACGACAGAGCTCGGCCGCGGGAGTTCGCCCGCCTCGCCAATCGAAAAAGAAGCGGTCAATCCCGACGATCCGCGAACGCAGCGCCTTGATCGCGGCAGATGCCAGCGGTCGGTCTTCGGCGTCCCCGCGCCGCTCAACGCCGAGGCGGGCGACGATCCGTTCGACAAGCGCCTGCTCGAATCGGCCTGGCCAGGATGCCAGTAAATCCGATATCACCGGCGCTTCGCCGATCATTGCCAGGCAGCCGGCCAGCTGCGCCACGTCCCAATGGATGGCCTCGGGCTGGCGGCCGAAGGCATAGAGCCCGGTCTCGTCAAAATAGGCGGCCGTGAATTCCTCATCCCATTCGGGTGCGAACCGCCACGGGCCATAGTCGAAGCTCTCGCCGGTAACATTGATATTGTCGCTGTTGAGCACACCGTGGACGAAGCCCGCGGCGATGTAGCTGGCGGCGAGCGTCGCGGTTGCCGAGCAGACGCGATCGAACAGCCGGGCTGCATTTTCGGCATCGTCGCCGAGCGGCTCGTCGAGCAGATGGGTCAGGCCATATCGCGTTAGTGCGGCGATGTTTTCGGCCTCACCGAAGAAGGCGAAGCGCTGGAAATTGCCAATGCGGATATGGCCGTGGCTGAGACGCGTCAGCACCGATGAGCGGGTGGGGGAGGGCTCGTCGCCACGCCACAGCGCTTCGCCCGTCTCGAACAGCGCAAAACTCTTGGAAGTGTTGACGCCCAAGGCTTCCAGCATCTCTGTCGCCAGCACTTCGCGAACGCCGCCCTTCAGTGTCAGCCGCCCGTCGCCGCTGCGGCTATACGGAGTCTGGCCGCTGCCCTTGGTGCCGAAGTCCAGAAGCCGGCCGTTGGCGTCGCGGACCTGGGCGAACAGGAACCCGCGGCCGTCACCAATGTCCGGATTGTACACGCGGAACTGGTGGCCATGATACCTCAGCGCCAGCGGCTCCGTGAGATTGTCCGGCAAGGGCTCGAACCGGCAAAAGTGCGAAGCCCACTCCTGGTCACCCAAATCCCCGAGCCCGACCGCGTCCGCCCAACGCCGATTAAGAAATCGTGGCGTGCAGGACGGGAAGTCGGCCGGTTTGACCGCGTCATAGAAATTCTCGCCAAGCTCGAGGATCGGCCAAGGGGGATTAGCGGGTTGCGGCGCGGCCATCGGCCCGCGATAGGAGGAGTTCATCTGTGGGGGAAGTAATGCCGAGTTGGACCGACCGTTACTGGTACAGCCCGGAAGGCCTTCGCCTCCACTATCGCGATTATGAAGGCCCGCGCGACAAGCCGCCGATCCTGTGCATTCCCGGTCTCACGCGCAACGCACGCGATTTCGAGCCCGTTGCTGCTCGCTATGCCGGTGAGTGGCGGGTCATCGCGGTCGACCTGCGCGGCCGGGGCGAAAGCGACCCCGACCCAGATCCCAGCCGTTACGCCCCGCGATTTTACGTTGCCGACCTATTGAAGCTGCTCGACCAGGAGGGGATTGCCGACGCGGTCTTCTTCGGAACGTCGCTGGGCGGGATATGTACGATGCTGCTGGCCTCGACCGATGCCGACCGCATCGCAGGGGCAATGCTCAACGACATTGGCCCGGTGATCGACCAGGAGGGGATCGACCGGATCGGGAGTTATGTCGGAAGGGACGCGGACTTCCCAAGCTGGGAAGCCGCGGCCGCGGCGCTGGCCGAGCGCAATCGCGACAAATTTCCCAACTGGACCGACCAGGACTGGGCGACCTTCGCGCGCCGGCTGTGCCGAGAAGCGTCCGACGGAATCCGCTTCGACTATGACATGAGCATAGCCGCAAATTTCCGTGCGGCTACGGAGGGTCCGCAAGGGGCGAATTGGCATCTTTATGAATCGCTTGCCGGACGGCCGGTGCTGATCCTGCGAGGCGAGCTCTCGGATCTGCTGTCTCAGGAAATCGCGGACGAAATGGCTGCTGCGTTGAAGGGCGATGCCGAACTGGTGGTGGTTCCGGCGGCCGGCCATGCCCCGAACCTTGAAGAGCCCGAAGCGATCGCCGCAATGGACCGGTTGTTGGAGCGCGTTATGGCTCGCGAGGTGGAAGCCGAGGTTTAAGCCTGCAGCCGCTTGAGCTTGGCCAAGGCAACAGCGTCGCCTTCCTCGGGTGACAGCGTCGCCACGAAATGTCCGTTGCGATCCATCAGGAAGACGCTGGCGCTATGGTCGACGGTGTAGCTGCCTCCCGGCTGATCGACCTTCTGCGAGAAGACGCCATATTGTTTCTTGACCCGCTCGATGTCGTCCGGCTTGCCCGTCAGGCCGACCACAGGCGCCCCGAACAGGCCGGCGTAGCTGCCGACTTCGGCCGGACCGTCGCGCTCCGGATCGACAGTGATGAACACGATCGACATCGCATCGTCGCTGCCTAGCTGGCGCCGAAGCTTGACCAGGCGGGCGAGGGTGGTCGGGCAAACGTCCGGACAGTGGGTGAAGCCGAAAAAGATCGCAGCCGGTTTGCCGTTGAGGCGCGAGCTTGGGAATGGCTTGGCATCGCCTGCCGTCAGCGTAAAGGGGCCTCCGATCGTCGCCAGCCCCGTTTCGCGGGAATTCGGGGAGGGCGGTTGCAGTGCGACCAATATTCCGCCGACCGCGGCAATCGCCACCAGCACCCACAATATTAGTCGAAGCCGGTGACTGGTCATTGGCCTTCGGGTTTTGTGACGGTCACCTTGACGGTCTGGTCCTTGCTGTTCCGGAACTTCAGCACCAGGTCGAAATCGTCGCCGGTGCGAAGCGGCGCCCGCAAACCCTCGAGCATGATGTGTGTGCCGCCCGGCCGCATTTCGATGCGGTCGTGGGCCGGGATGTTGATTTCCCCCGCCATGCGCATTTTGGCGATGCCGTCGACCATTTCATTCTGGTGCACCATCGCCATGGCGGCGTGGTCGGTGAAGGCGCCCGTAAGCCGATCCGGCTCGCCGCCCTTGTTTTCAATGGTCAGGTAGACTGCGCCTGGCACCTGGCCGACGGTCGGCCGAGCCCAGGCGTTGGAGAGTTGGATGTCGGCTGCTTCCTGCTGGCCGCAGGAAGCGAGGAGCAGCACGGCGAGGGTGGAAGTACGGAGGATCATCTCGTTCGACCTAAGGACTGATCCGCCTCTTCGCAATGGAGCGGGAGCCAAATCGCCGGTGTCGGCTGCTCCGGGTAACTACCTAGCTGCAATAAGCATTGGATTTTCAAACGCATCCTATTATATACCGCTCGATATGAATAAGCCCGAACACCTTCCGACCAGGGGTCGCCCCCGCGAGTTTTGCGTGGACTACGCCTTGGCCCAGGCCCTCCGAGTCTTTTGGGAAAAGGGCTATGACGGGACCTCCTTGACCGACCTTACGGACGCGATGGGAATCACCCGTCCCAGCCTTTACGCCGCATTCGGGAATAAGGAGGCCCTGTTCCGCAAAGCGCTCGATCTCTACGAACGCGAGAAGCTGGATTACATCGGCAAGGCCCTCGAAAAGCCGACGGCGCGAGAGGTTGCGGAGACGATGCTGCGCGGCGCGATCGAAAATGTCGTGAGCGCGGGCGAACCCCATGGCTGCATGGGTGTCATCACATCGGTTGCTTGCGGTCCGGAATCGCAGTCGATCCGCGAGGAAGTCGTCAAGCGGGGCGAGGCCGGCAAACGGGCGCTGACCGCACGCTTCGAGCGGGCGAAGGATGAAGGCGACCTGCCGGCTCATCTCGATCCCGAAGGGCTGATGCGGGTGTTGATCGCCATGCTTCAGGGAATCTCGGTCCAGGCCAACCAGGGAGCTACCCGTGAGGAGCTGGAGCACCTCGTGGAAACCAGCCTCATGATCTGGCCGACGGCCTGATTTTATACCCCCATCAAATTTTTTTATCGCTCGGTATAGAAATTTTCTTGACGTCGCCTATCTGACTTTGTACTGACCAGTACAGAAAGTTGGGGTTCATCTTTCCAACTGACGTTCTGACCATCGACAAAAAGGGGCCGATGATTCAGATGACCGTTCGATTTACCGCGGGCCGTGACACCCGCCTGTAATTGTAACCACCCTTTGAACTGACCTGACGACGTCGAGGCCCCGTGCCTCGCTGAGCAGGTCCTTGCGTGCCCAGGCAGCGGCAGAGGGCCGGAACAGCAGTTCCCGGCGGCCGATGACGCTCGCCCCGGACACAGGGAGAAAAAGCATGGCCTATCTAGCGCGTATCGAACCGCAGACTGCCGAGCCGATTGCCCTGATGGGCGTCCCGGCGAACGACACTGCAAAACCCGACTTCTCGCGCCTCGAATGGTCGGTGATCCGGCTGGCGCGGGTCGACAGCCTTGGGACGCTGCGCGAGCCGGGCCGCTGGGGCCGTTTCGTCAACTGGCTGATGGGCCGCAATGGCACGCCGGAACTGGCCAATGAGCGGCTGGAAGCGCTGCGGCGCATGGCTGTGCTCAGTTGGCACTATGGCTTCACCGTTCCCGGCGAGGACGTCGCTTCCTTCTTCTCGGCCGGATTCAGTCCCGACCAATATGAACTGATGGTGCGCAGCATCAGCGCCGCGATCAGCACTCCGCAAGGAATTTCCGCATGAATATGATCAGCCAATTTTCGGCGGTCGACGGGGAGCCGCAATCGCTCGCCGCCCGGATCGCCAAACGTCCCACCTGGCAGCGCGCCGCCCTCTACGGCACGCCGCTGGTCCTGCTTGCCGCGGCCGTTACCTATTGGAACAGCGCTCCTTCCCCTGCAGCTGCTCCTCCTGCCCCCATGGTAACGGTCGCGGCACCCCTCGAGCGGGACATCAACCAGTGGGACGATTATGTCGGCCGGTTCGAAGCCAGCCGCAGTGTCGAGGTGCGCCCGCGCGTCTCCGGCCAGGTTATCGGCGTCCACTTTACAGACGGCCAGGTCGTCCAGAAGGGCCAGCTTCTCTTCACTATCGACCCGCGACCGTTCGCTGCGGCCCTTGCCGAAGCGCGGGCAAGCGTTGCATCCGCGCAAAGCGACCTGTCGCTTGCCGAAATCAACCTCGGCCGTGCCAAGCGGCTGGTCGAGGCCAATGCCGTGTCACAAAGCGACGTCGACCGGCTGAGCGCCAACGTGCGTTCCGCCCAGGCAGCGCTTGCCGCAGCCCGAGCCCGGGTGAGCGCGCGAGCGCTCGACGTCGAATTTGCCTATGTCAGGGCGCCGATCAGCGGCCGCATTTCCGACAGGCGGATCGATCCGGGCAATATCGTCGGCGCCAATGAAACGCTGTTGACCACGATCAACGCGCTCGACCCGATCTACTTCACCTTCGACGTGCCGGAATCGCTCTACCTCAAGACCGCTCGCCAGCGGCAAGCCAACCGTGGTGACGGCGAGACGGCCGAAATCCGGCTTCAGGACGAAGTCAATTACAGCTGGCGCGGAAAGCTGGATTTCACCGACAACGGCATCAGCCAGAATTCGGGAACGATTCGCGCGCGGGCGGTGGTCGCCAATCCGACCTTGTTCCTCGCACCCGGCATGTTCGGCAACATGCGGCTGGCGGATGGCGGTACCGCGCCGGCACTGCTCGTTCCCGACGCAGCCGTGCGCACCGACCAGGCGCGCAAGATCGTGCTGGTCGTCGGCAAGGACGACACGGTCGCCGCCAAGCCGGTCGAAACCGGACCTTTGGTCGGCAATTTGCGCGCCATCCGATCGGGTATCGCCAAGACCGACCGGGTCATCGTCCAGGGCGTGCAGTTCGCCATGCCAGGGGCGAAGGTGAAGCCGCGCGTCACCCAGATCAAACTCGATGCCAGCTCGGTGAAAGCCCCGCCGCCGTCATCGCCGAGCGCGTCACAGGCGACGCTCGCCGCAAACTAGTTCGGACAAGCTCATGCGCTTTAGCCACTTCTTTATCCGGCGGCCGATCTTTGCCGCGGTGATCGCGATCATCATCACGATCGTCGGCGCCTTCGCCTATGTCGGCCTGCCGGTATCGCAATTCCCCGACGTCGTTCCGCCGACGGTAACGGTCAGCACCAACTATCCCGGTGCCTCCGCCGAGACCGTCGCGGACACGGTGGCGGCGCCGATCGAGCAGCAGATCAACGGCGTCGACAATATGCTCTATCAGTCGTCGCAATCGACGGGCGACGGGCGGGTGACGATCACCGTCACCTTCAAGCTCGGGACCGACCTCGATACGGCGCAGGTGCTGGTCCAGAATCGCGTCGCGCTGGCCGAACCGAGCCTGCCCGAAGAGGTCCGGCGGCAGGGTGTTGTGGTCCGCAAGGAGCAGCCAAGCTGGCTGATGGCGGTCAATGTCCTGTCGCCCGACGGATCGCTCGATCGCGGCTATGTCTCCAACTATGCACTGACCCAGATCCGCGACCGGCTGACCCGTGTCGACGGCATCGGCGACGTCCAGATCTTTGGCGCGCGAGACTATGCAATGCGGGTCTGGATCGATCCCGGCCGCGCCTCGACCATGGGCTTTACTGCCGGCGAGGTGGTCAACGCGCTGCGCTCCCAAAACGTCCAGGTCGCGGCCGGCGTGGTCGGGCAGCCGCCCTATGACACCGGCGCGGCGCAGCAGCTCAATGTAGAAACCCAGGGCCGCTTCAAGACCGCCGACGAATTTTCCAACATCGTCATCCGGTCCGACCCGACGACGGGCGCCATCACCCGGCTGCGCGACGTGGCGCGGGTCGAGCTGGGCGCGTCCGACTATGGCGTGAACGCCTATCTGTCAGGCACTGATTCGATCATACTCGGCATTACCCAGCGGCCCGGCACCAACGCCCTCGCCGCGGCCGAGGGCGTCAAGGCGCAGCTCAAGGATGCCGCCAAGAGCTTCCCCAAGGGGCTCGAGTACCGGATCATCTGGAACCCGACCGAATTCATCAGCGAATCAATGACCGCGGTGCAGGAAACGCTGCTCGAAGCGATGTTGCTGGTCGTGCTGGTGATCATCGTCTTCCTGCAAAGCTGGCGCGCCGCGGTGATCCCGATCGTCGCCATTCCGGTATCGCTGATCGGCACGTTCGCGGTGCTCGCCGGCCTCGGCTATTCGTTGAATACCCTGTCGATGTTCGGCCTGGTGCTGGCGATCGGCATCGTTGTCGATGACGCCATCGTCGTGGTCGAGAATGTCGAGCGCAACCTCGAGCATGGCCTATCGCCCAGCGAAGCCTCGCATCGCTCGATGGACGAGGTATCCGCCGCGCTGGTCGCGATCGGCGTGGTGCTGATCGCGGTGTTCGTCCCGACCACCTTCCTCACCGGCATCACCGGCGAATTCTACCGCCAGTTCGCGGTGACCATCGCCAGCTCGACGGTTATCTCCCTGCTGTTGTCACTGACACTGTCGCCGGCGCTCGCCGCGCTGCTATTGAAGCCGCGCAGCGAGCATCGCTCCGAGACCGGGGCGATGGGTGCCCTGCACCGCGCCGGCGACCGGTTCAACGACGCCTTCGGCCGCCTCAGCGAATGGTATGCCGGCTTCACTCGCCGCATCACCCACAAGCCGAAGCGCGCGCTGACCATCTATGGCGGGCTGGTCGCACTGACCCTGGCCGTATTCTGGGCGACGCCGGCCGGCTTCGTTCCCGCGCAGGACCAGGGCTACGCACTGGCCGCCATCCAGCTTCCCCCCGGAAGTTCGATCGAACGCACCGACGCGGTTCTCAAGAAGGCCGTTGCCAAGCTCCTCAAGGTCCCCGGCGTCGACCAGGCGGTGATGTTCTCCGGCTTCGACGGCGCTTCGGGCACCCAGGCGTCCAATGCCGGCGCCGCCTATGTCACCTTCAAGCCGTTCGAGGAGCGGGCCGGAACCGACCGCACCGAGCTCAACATCGAAAACGACATGCGCGCTGCGCTGGCCGATATGGACGAGGCGTTCGTATTCGTCATCCCGCCGCCGGTCATCCAGGGCATCGGCAACGGCGGCGGTTATCGGATGATCGTACAGGACCGCAGCGACATGGGCTACCAGGCGCTCGAGCAGGCCGCCGGCCAGCTGATCGGCTCGGCCCACCAGGACCCGCATCTCGCCAACGTCTTCACGCTCTTCAATACCGCCACGCCGCGGATCTGGGCAGATATCGACCGTGCCAAGGCCGACATGCTCGGCGTGCCGCCGGAGCGGGTGTTCGAGGCGCTGCAGGTCTATCTGGGCTCGGCCTACGTCAATGACTTCAACCTGCTGGGACGCACCTACCGCGTGACGGCCCAGGCCGAGGCTGCGGCCCGTGACGACCCGGCTGATATCGCCCAGCTGAAGACCCGCTCAAATAGCGGCGCGATGGTGCCGATCGGTTCGGTCGCGACCTTCAGCGACAAGACCGGCCCGTATCGGGTGACCCGATACAACCTCTTCCCCGCGGTCGAGGTCGACGGCGAGACCGCGCCCGGCACCTCGACCGGCCAGGCGATGGGCATCATGGAGAATCTGGCTGCGCAGCTGCCGAGCGGCTTCTCGACCGAATGGACTGGCATCGCCTTCCAGCAGGAAGCGGCGGGCAATATTGCCATCCTGATCTTCGCGCTGTCGGTGGTGTTCGTCTTCCTGGTGCTTGCAGCTCAGTTCGAGAGCTTGTTCCTGCCGTTGGCGATCATCCTGATTGTGCCGATGACTCTGCTGGCGGCGATGGCCGGCGTGAACCTGCGGGGGATGGACAATAATATCCTGACCCAGATCGGCCTGATCGTCCTGATCGCGCTGGCGGCCAAGAACGCCATCCTGATCGTCGAGTTCGCCAAACAGGCCGAGGAGCGGGGCGCAACCGCGATCGAGGCGGCGGTCGAGGCGGCCCGTACCCGGCTTCGCCCGATCCTGATGACCAGCTTTGCCTTCATCCTGGGCGTGCTGCCGCTGGTGGTGGCGAGTGGCCCAGGGTGGGAGCTGCGTCAGGCGCTTGGCACTGCGGTGTTCTTCGGGATGATCGGCGTCACCGCTTTCGGCCTGGTGTTCACTCCCGTTTTCTACGTCGCCACTCGCGCGCTGGGCGATCGGCTGCGGCGGCCTCGGCAGGGTCCGGCGGAGCCCCAGCTCGCCCTGCTGCCGGCGGAATGAGGTTAGTCATGATGCATCTGAAGCAACTCGCCACCCTGGCCTCGGCGCTGGCGCTGGCCGCCTGCGCCACCGGCCCGGATTATGCCCCGCCTCAGACGGCGTCGGCTGCCGCGGGACCGTTCATTGCTGCAAAGGGCCCTGCGATCCAGCCGCTCGCCCCGGTCCAGGGCAACTGGTGGCGGCTCTACAATGACCCGGTGCTCGATGGGCTGATCGCGGACGCGCTCGCCCACAACACAGACGTCCGCGCCGCCGTCGCGCGCCTGGCCAAGGCCCGTGCCGCGCTCAAGGAGGTCAAGGTCGACCGCCTGCCGCAAGGCGGGGTCAGCGCCGGCGCGACCCGCGGGCGAGATCCGGGCCAGTCGGACGCATCGACCGGTTTCGATGCCGGGCTAAGCGTTAGCTATGAGGTCGACCTGTTCGGCCGGGTCAGCCGCGGCGTCGAGGCGGCGCGAGGCGAGGTTGGGGCAGCCGAGGCGGACGCCGATGCGGTTCGCGTCGCAATCGTCGCCGAAACCGCGCGAGCCTATGCCGACGCCGCTAACGCCGCCGAGCGGCTGGCGGTTGCCGGTCACATTGTCGCGCTGCTCGACGACTCCCTGCAGCTCACTAATCGCCGGGTCGAAATCGGGCTCACCAGCCGCCTCGACACGGCCCGAATCGCCACCCTCAGGAATCAAAGACAAGCAGAGATTCCGGCCATCGCAGCCGAGCGCGACAATGCGCTGTTCCGGCTGGCGACCCTGACCGGACGCGCGCCCGCCGAGCTGCCCCAACAGGCGGGCGCGCGAAACACATCGCTGAGCCTCGATCGGCCGATCCCGGTCGGCGACGGCGCGGAATTGCTCGCCCGGCGGCCCGACGTCCGCGCGGCCGAACGGCGGCTGGCCGCGTCGACGGCGAGGATTGGCGTCGCCACGGCCGAGCTTTATCCGACGATCATCCTTGGCGGTTCGTTAGGGTCGAGCGCTGCCAGCCTCGGCAATCTGTTCAGCAACCCGATCGGCTTTTTGCTCGGCCCGCTGATCAGCTGGTCATTCTCCGACCACGCGCGCGCCCGTGCGCGAGTCGCCGGAGCCGAAGCGGGAGCGCAGGAAGCGCTCGCCGACTTCGACGGCACGGTCCTGCGCTCGTTGCAGGAGACCGAGACCGCTCTGTCCGCCTATGCCAATTCGCTCCAGCGCCTGGAAGCGTTGACGGCCGCTCGGGACGAGGCCGAGGTTGCTGCCAAAATCGTCCGCGCTCAACAGCGCGAAGGGCAGGTGGACTCGCTGGCGCTGCTTGATGCCGAGCGGACCTTTGCCGAAAGCCAGGCGGACGTGGCCGAGATGAATGGCCAGGTGTCGGCCGCGCAGATCGACCTGTTCCGTGCCCTTGGCGGAGGGTGGGGGCAGGCCGCCTAGCCGGCCTTCGACTTGCCGCTGGCCTTCTTTCTTTTCGTCTTACCGGTGCCGGGGTTGGCTCGTTGCGCCGGCTGCTCGACTCCATAAAGCTTGAGGAAAGCGTCGGCTGCGAGGGTAGCGGCCCTCTCGATATCGGCCGGATCGGTGTGCTTGGTAATGCCCAGCAGACGCTTATCCAGCAAATCCCATTCGTTGAGGCCCTTCCAATGCATGGTTGCGACCCATGGGTCGGCGTGCTGCAGCAGCCCCTGGTCCATCAACGTGCTTATTCGATCCGTCAGCCGCAGCCATGCAGGGCGTAGCGCCCGTTCGTAGAAGACTTTGGCCATGGTCGAATCTTCCGGCTGATTGGCCATCATGCGCATGTTCGTGATCGGCATCGGCGACAGCAACCGCGTGAGATAGGCGATCCCGAGCTTGATTAGGCCGTCTCGAAGGTCTTTCCCCGCAAGAAATGCCTGCATGAAGCGATCCGATTGTTCGGGGATATCGTGGTCGACGACCGCCCGGAAGAGATCGTCCTTCGATTTGAAATAACCGTAGAGCGTCGCCTTGGAACCTCCCAGGCGCTCCGAAATCATCGCCATGGATGTTCGATCGAATCCATGTTGCTCAAATAGTTCACAGGCGACCCGGATAATCTCCTGCCGCTTTTCGTCGGTCCTTACGCGCATGGGACTGGCTGCTCCTTGATTACTAAACCGTACATTACAGTTCATTTAAGCGTTGACAAGCCCGCGACTCGTAATTAAACCGTACAGTACAGTTCAACAAAGGGATTTCGACAAATGGCTACCCTCCGGGGCACGTGGCTTTGCCGCGCACCCATCCTATTGCCGCTGCTGCTGTCGACGGCGTGCGCTTCGATTCCCAACCTTGGGGCGAAGCCGGAAATGCGCTCGGCCAGCGAATTTGCGGCCACGGCGTCATTGACCCCTTCCGGCGCGGCCTGGCCCGACCGGGGTTGGTGGCTGCGCTACAACGACCCGCAGCTCAATCAGCTGATCGACGAAGGCATTGCCGGCTCCCCAGACATGGAAGCCGCGGCGGCCCGTTTTCGTACTGCCCAGGGAATTGCCCAGCAGGCGGGAGGCGCCCTTTCGCCGAGCATTGACGCGTTCGGGACATCGGACTTCGCCAAGATCGGCGACAGCAAGCTGATCAGCCAGGGCAAGGCTGGCCTCAGCTTCTCGTTCGATCTCGACCTGTGGGGCAAGAACCGTGCGGCGCTTGCCGCGGCGACGTCGGACGCCGAGGCGGCGGGCTATGAGCTGGCCGAAGCCCGGCTGGCGCTGACCACCGGCATTGCTTCGACCTATGCCGACCTGGCGCAACTCTATCGTCAGCGAGATACGCTGGACTCCGCCCTTCAGATTCGCAGCGAATCCTTGAAGCTGGTCAATCAGCGTGTCGAGATCGGTCTCGATACCCGCGCCGAATTGAAGCAAGCCGAGGGCCGCGTCGCTGAGGCGCGCGACGACCTCGCCGCCAATGAGGAAGCGATTGGCCTGACCCGCAACGCGCTCGCGGCGCTGGTCGGGCAGGGGCCGGACCGCGGCCTTGCCATCCAGCGGCCCGCCGTCGGCATCTTCGCGACACAGGGGATCCCAGCCAATGCGACGATCGACCTGGTCGGCCGCCGCCCCGATATTGCCGCATCCCGCGCAAGCGTCGAGGCGGCCGGCAGCCGGATCAAGGAGGCCCGCGCGGCTTTCTTCCCCAGCATCAACATCTCCGCGCTGGTCGGCCTCTCGGCCTTCGGCGTCGGCGACATTCTTTCACACAGCAATCAGTTTGGCAGCGTCAGCCCCGCGGTGACCCTCCCCATCTTCCACGGTGGCGCGCTGTCAGGCCAGTACCGCGGAGCACGCGGTCGTTATGACGAAGCCGTTGCCCTTTATAACCGGCAAGTCATTACGGCGCTGCGCGAGACGGCGGATGCCGTCACCAGCCGGCGAGCCCTAGACGCCAGGCTGGTCGAATCGCGCCGCGCACTGGCCGACTTTGAAGAGGCCAACAGCCTCGCTCGCCTGCGCTACGAGCGCGGCCTTTCGACCTATCTCGACGTCCTCTCGGCCGAGGAAGGCGTGCTCGGCGCGCGCCTTAACGTGGCTGAGCTCGAGGCCCGCACCTTCCAACTCGACGTGGCGCTGGTTCGCGCCCTCGGTGGCGGTTTCACCGCCTGACCATCCAATCAAAAAGGGAATTTGAATCATGGCTGACAGGGATCCAAAGGAGCTGCACGAAGCGCAGCATTTTGAAACCGTGGTTGCGGTTGACGCGCCGAAGGTGCCGGAACTCGACAAGCGCAAGAAGCGGATGAAAATCCTGGCTGCGCTGGTTGCGGCGAAAGTCGTGATCGGCGCCGGCTGGTGGCTGTTGTCGGATGGCGATCATGTCGCCACCGACAATGCCTATGTGAACGCGGACTCGGCGCAGGTCACCGCATTGGTGTCCGGCCCAGTGCGCTCGGTCGAGGTGGTCAACACCCAGGTCGTCCGCCGCGGACAGATATTGTTCCGGCTCGACGACAGCGACACCCGCCTGGCGCTGGCCAAGGCCGAGGCCGACTATCTGAAGGCCCGCAAGCAATTCGGCCAGATCAGCGCGACCAGTGGCTCCCTGGCGGCGCAAGTTGGCGCCCGCGATGCCGACATCGGCCAGGCGCAGGCACAGCTGGCTTCGGCCGGCGCCAATTTGGAAAAGGCCCGCGTCGACCTTCGCCGCCGCAGCGAGCTGGTGGACTCAGGAGCGGTTTCCAAAGACGAGCTGACGGTCGCCCAGAACGCTTATGCCACCGCTCAGGCCAATGTCGCCCAGGCGCGGGCGGCAGTGTCCCAGGCTTCGGCCAGCCGCGGCGCCGCCCGCGAGAGTTGGGCGGCCAATGAAGCGCTGGTCGCCGGCACCTCGGTCGACACCAGCCCCGACGTTGCCGCGGCCAGGGCCCGGCTCGACCAGGCCCGGCTCGACCTCGAGCGCACGGTCATCCGCGCGCCGATCGACGGAGTCGTCACCAATCGGCAAATCCAGGTCGGGCAGCGCGTCGCTGCCGGCAGCGCGGTAATGACGATCGTTCCGGTCGCCAGTGCCTATGTCGATGCCAACTTCAAGGAAGGGCAGCTGGCGCGGGTCCGTCCCGGCCAGCCGGTTGAGCTCAAGTCCGACCTCTATGGAGGCGATGTCGTCTATCACGGCCGCGTCGTCGGTTTTTCCGGTGGCACCGGCTCTGCCTTCGCCCTGATCCCGGCCCAGAATGCCACGGGCAACTGGATCAAGGTGGTCCAGCGCGTGCCGGTGCGCATCGCGCTCGATCCCAAGGAACTGGTCCGGCACCCGCTGCGCGTCGGCCTGTCGATGGACGCCGAAATCGACGTGTCGGGAGCCGGCTGATGAGCGCCCAGGAATCCCCAGTCCCGCAGATGTCGAAGGGGACGCTGATCCTCGCCTGCTTCGTGCTGGCCCTCACCAACTTCATGGTGGTGCTGGATACGACCATCGCCAATGTGTCGGTGGCGCATATCGCGGGCGGGCTCGGCATTTCGCAGAGCGAGGGCACCTGGGTCATTACCTCTTACGCGGTGGCCGAGGCGATCTGCGTGCCGCTGACCGGGTGGCTCGCACGCCGGTTCGGCACGGTGCGCGTGTTCGCGATCGGCATGGCCGGCTTCGGCATTTTTTCGCTGCTGTGCGGAATGGCCTGGAGCCTCAGTTCGCTGGTCGCCTTCCGCATCGGCCAGGGGCTGTGCGGCGGTCCGCTAATGCCGATCAGCCAGACGCTGCTGCTGCGCATTTTCCCCAAGGAGAAGCATGCCCAGGCAACAGGCGTGTGGGCGATGACCACCATCGTCGCGCCGATCCTCGGGCCGATCCTTGGCGGAACGATCAGCGATAACTGGGGCTGGCACTGGATCTTCTTCATCAACGTGCCGATCGCCGCCCTTTGCACGGTCATGGCGGTCGTCCTGTTGCGCCAGGCCGAGACCAAGATCGACAAGCTGCCGATCGACATCGTCGGCATGATCATGCTCGTGATCTGGGTCGGTGCGCTGCAGCTGATGCTCGATCTTGGCCGAGAGCATGATTGGTTCGGCGATCCGATGATCGTCACCCTCGCTTTGATCTCCGCCGCGGTCTTCATCTTCTTCCTGGTTTGGGAGCTGCTCGAAGGCGAACCGGCGGTAAACCTCAAAGTGTTCCGCCACCGCGGCTTCACCGTCAGCGTGACGTCGCTGGTCTTCGCCTATGGCACCTTCTTCGCCAGCCTGGTGGTCATTCCCCAATGGCTGCAGGGCGCGCTCGGCTACACAGCTACGTGGGCAGGCTATGCCACCGCCTTCAACGGCGTCGCCGCGGTGATGATGGCTCCAGTCGTGGCGAAACTGTCGACCAAGATCGACGAGCGGTTGCTGGTGTCGTTCGGAATTCTGTGGCTGGGCGTGACATCGTTGCTCCGGGTGTTCTGGTGGACCAGCGATGCGGATTTCTGGACGGTCGCGCTACCGCAGCTGATCCAGGGAGCGGGCATGCCCTTCTTCTTCATCCCGCTGACCACGCTTGCGCTGGGAGCGGTGGAGGAAGACGAAGTCGCGTCGGCGGCCGGAGTGATGAACTTCCTTCGCACCATGTCCGGCGCCATCGGGACGGCGATCGTCACCACCATGTGGTACGACGGGGCGCAAGGAATTCGCGCCCAGCTAAGCGGCGTCCTCAATGGCGCCGAGGCGACCATGCAGTCGCTGCAGGCCCACGGCTACTCCGCCGACCAATCGCGCCAGGTCGTCAGCAACCTGGTCGACAGCCAGGCGACCGCGCTCGCCACCGGCTCGGCCTTCGTCACCGCGGCTATCGTCTTCGCCGCCGCCGCCAGCATCGTCTGGCTCGCGCCACGGCCCAAACATGCCGTCGCCGCCGGCCAAGCTCACTAAAAAGGAATGGAATAATGATGACCGCACTCATGATTACTACGGCGGCGCTAGCCGGGGCCTCGACCAGTTCGACCCTGGCCAGCCCGGCCGGCGATTACGACCTCCGCGAAAGCGAAATCGTCGTCGAAGCCCGCAGCAGTCCGCCGCGCGACTGGACCATGCCGGAGCTCGATTTTGCGGAACCGGACAAATGCCTTCAAATGATCGAAAGACAGATACCAGGCTTCGGCTCGCTCCGGATCGGACCGAGTTGCCCGTCCGAACGAACGGACCGGTCCGTCCCATGGCTTTAAGGAACACAGGGAAATTGAAATGACGAATGACCAGAAGAAGGTCGCCGCTGGTGCGGCATCCGGCATTTTCGCAATGCTGGTTGGGCTGGTTGCCCTGTCTGGCATCATTGCCGGTCTGGCGGCGGATGCCGGTGCCGGTGAGCGGCTCGCCTATGCGTTCAAATGGATCGCGGCGGCCGCGCTGCCCCTGGCGCTGGCGATTGGCGCAGTCGGAAATGCTCGCTTCGGCAGCGAAGCAATCGATCCGACCGCCGGCAAAGAGAGTCCGGCGATGATCGTCAATGGGCGGGTGGTCGACAACACGGTCCAGCAATATTTGCTGTTCGGGGCAGCTTCGCTGGCCGTCGCCGCCGGAGCGCGCGGCGACCAGCTTGGCGTAGTCGCGGCCGGGGCGATCATGTTCATCGTCCTGCGCCTCGCCTTCTGGATCGGCTATCGCATCAAGCCAGTGTATCGGGCGGCCGGATTTGCCGGGACCTTCTATCTGAACGTCGCTCTGTTCGCCTACGCCCTGTGGCTCGCATGGCGTTCGTAGAGGGCGGGCAATTTCCATGACCGGGGTCGATCTCCTCTTCCAGCTGTTCGCGCTGCTCCTCGGCTTCTCGGTCGCGGAGCTGCTGACGGGCCTTGCGCGAAGCGGGCGGATCAGGGTCGGGGCGACGCTTACCGGCGAGGCCGGAATCCGCATTGGCTGGCTGGTACCGCTACTCGCGCTACTGGTGCTGGTCGACCAGACTCACTTCTGGCTCACCGCCTACGAGCTCAAGGGGTTCTTCGTTTTCGACTATGCAACCCTGCTCGCCATATTGGTAATCATCGGCGGCTATTACGTCATCTCGACCTTCGTGTTCCCGGACGACCCGCAGCGCTGGCCCGACTTTGATGCATATTACCTCCGCACCAACCGCACGGTGTTGGCAGGAATGATCGCTATCAACTTCATCACCTTCGCCTATGCGCTCTACGTGGCGCTCGGTTTCGGGCTGGAGATCGATTCCGCGCCGGTCATGCGCAGCTGGTTCAGCTTCGTGCCGGCGATGCTGTTCTTCCCTTGTCTCGTCCTGCTGTGGTTCGTGAAGTCGCGCCGGGCCAATTTGGTCCTGCTGGGCGGAATGAACGCCTTGCTGTTGGTTGGCGCAATCGGACCGAAGCTATTCGATACCTGAGTTGGATTGGGGATCGCCGTCCAATTGATGCGCGCCTGCGATTTGGAAGTGCGTCCGGCGGACAGCGAATGTCCGCTTTCCACCCATTGCGTAGGTTACGAAGGCCAGTTGTCGCCATCTAGTAGCCTCACCCAGGCGGCTACGGCTCCTTTTCTACCGCCGCATACGGATTGCCCCCGATAGCGTGCGCCGCTGAGCCGACTACAGATTGCCGCGCGATTCGATGTGGTCACTTCTCCGAAACAAGAAAAAGGATCCCTCGCATGAAGGACAATATCCGCAGGGCGTTGCTATCCGCTGCCGCACTGACCTTGGTCATCGGGCCAGGTCTGTCTTCCTGTTCCAAGCCCGCTCAGGAAAATGCGGCCGAGCAAAATGCAGCTGAACCAGCTGCGACCGAACAAGCCGGAACTGAGACGGCAGCGGCCGGCCAAGATGCGACAGCGCAGAATGCGAAAGGCCTGCTGAAGGCCATGTCCGACTATCTCGCGGCGCAGAAATCCATTTCACTGGCCTACGACTCGGTTTTCGAGGTGGTCTCCGAAGATCACCAGAAGCTGCAGATCGCAATGTCGGGGACCGTCGACCTCAGCCGGCCGGACAAGTTGCGCACAACGCGCAAAACCGGATTTTCCGATACCGAAACAGTCTATGACGGGAAAACCCTGACGATCCTCGGCAAGGGCAAAAACGTCTACATGCAGGCCGATGTGACGGGCACGATCGATTCCGTGATCGACCAACTGCGTGACAAGTTCCACCGGCAGCTTCCGGGGGCAGATCTGCTGGGTTCCAATGTCTACGATGCGCTGATGACCGACGTCACGGACGTGAAGGATCTCGGCAGCGGCGTGATCGACGGCAAGGAGTGCGACCATCTTGCGTTCCGCGCCAAGGACACCGACTGGCAAATCTGGATTGCGCAAGGCGGTCAACCCTATCCTTGCCGCTATGTGATCACCAGCAAGGGCGTCGACCAGGCTCCGCAATTCACGATGACGGTTCGCGACTGGAAGGCCAGCGCGGCGGCAAGCTCATCCGATTATAGCTTCAAGCCGCCAGCCGGCGCCACGAAGATCGACGTCAAGGATCTGGAGACGCTGAAGGAAACCAGCGACCTGCCTGAAAATTACAGGATCGGAGCAACAAAATGACCATGTCCAGGACACTGAAACTCGCGCTGCTGGCCGGACTTGTCAGCCTAGTCGACCCGGAGGCGGTAATGATGGGCGCGGGCAATGACTCGCTCAGTGCTGTCACTTCTGCCGAAGCAGTTGTGGGGCGCCCCCTGACGCCAGTAAGCGTGGCCGGCGTTGCCCGCCGGACGACAAGACGCTGCGCTGCTGGCGTATATAATTGCTGAGATGTAGCCGGAAGTTGCCTCAGCCCGATTGCAATGACCGCTTTCGAACAAAGCGGACATTAGTTTGAGCGCCAGGAAGGCCTCAATGAGGAGTAGGGAGGCACGCCTTACCGGCCTGCCTCCCTGCCGGACGGCTCTTTCGGACCAGCGTTGAATCGATCGAACATTTGCGGCGGCTGCGCGCGCAGCGACTGCAATAGCATCAGCATTGCCTTTTGTGATTCCCGGGCGTGCCCCGACATCGGTCGGTTGAGGTCCGCCATGACAGTGATCGAAAGCGCAACCGTAATGAAAAAGACGGTTGCCGCCCTTCTGCCGCGTGGACCGTCCACCTGGTGACCAACGACCGCCGCCATTACCGCAAGATAGGCAATCAGCAGGACACCCACCTCGACCGGCACACGCAGGTCCCAGGCAACCTTGCGCTCGGTGTCGAGATCAATGACTTCATTGTAAGACATCAACAGTGCCGTGGTGACGCCGTGGGCAAGCGCGGATTCGCGCGAAGCGCGGATGGCGGTCCAGAGATCGATCAAGAGTTGGTCGTTCCTTGCGAGAAGCGCGCGGCTATCGCCACCTCCATTCGCCAAGTCGATTCGGTTGCTAGTGTAGGCGAACAACAGCTGGCTGAGACGCGAACGATGCGGCTCGTCGAGCAACTGAGCACGCAGGTAAGCGGTGCCGATTGCATTTGCCTCGCTGGTTACTAGCTCACGCCGCGCTTCGTACCGGTTCAACACCATGCCGAAGCTGAAGGCGAGAAGCAGGCCAAGCAGGCCGAGCATGCTCGCGAGCAGGTATCCCTCCTGCGCGACCGACTCGCCGGACTCTCGCACCTTGTTCGGCGAGCGCCGTTCCTGAACCTTGCGTATGAGGCGGCCTGCCCCCGCCGCAATGAGCATCACGGCAAGGACGCCGATCCCGATCGCGACAATAGAAAGGTCGGACAACCAATTCGACGGGTATCCGCCCTCCATCGATTCCACTCCTTCGTCAGCTTGGGCTCACGACGATACTTGTCATTGCCCACCGAACAAAGTCCGGCTTCCTGCGGAGCGATCTCTCGCCGGTCACCAATGAGCTGCCGAAACGCAATCCAATCGCAAGAACGCAACCCGCCTATTCAGCGCCCGCCAGCCGCGCGCTCACGCGGATTCGACGGGAATAGATTCCGTCCATTGGTGAGGCGATGGATTCGATTTTCATATTCTCGTGCCAGCTCGCCGTGGATTCTACAGGTGGCCTCAGAGTTCGCCGTTTCGGCCGTGCTTCGTTCAACCTGTTGACGGTAAAATAGATAATTCAGGTCCATTTTGACATTCTCCGCGGATGGGCGGCCGATTGGCAGTCGCCTATGACGCCAGCATGACGAAGGAGTGCTCACCCCGCTGGATTGAGGTGGAATACCGGCGAGCAACGAAGCCCGGCCGCCCCGAAATGGGGCGGCCGGGCAAGTTCGCACTCAGAAGACAAACGGCAGGCCATCAATGACGAGGTGATCGTTCGCGGCCTCGAACCCAGTGATGTGCAAGGTGGCCCCGGACAATCCGAATATGGTTAGATCGCCGTTGCCGTTATCGACAACCGTCACATTTTCTTCGTTGATGTTGATGGTGTCGGACGCACCGTCGCCAACTCCGTTGATACCGAGGATGATGTCGATGTCGGTAATGCCGGTACCCGACGGATCGTTGATGTTGATCGTGTCGGCGCCGCCGGCTGCGTTGACGGTGACCTGCTCGACGTCGTGCAGATCCATCACGATGTTGCCCTGGACGCGGGTGAACAAGGCGCTGTCGTTGCCATTGGCCGACAGGGTGAACTGTTCCGACGCCGCAAAGCCGTTGAACAGCATCTCGTCGGAGCCGCTTCCACCCTCGACCCGATCACTGCCGTCGCCCTGGTCCCAACGGAAGACGTCGTCACCTGCGCCGAGAAAGCCGACGTCGGCGCCCTGGTCGCCGTCCAGGAAGTCGTTGCCGTCTCCCCCGAACAGCGTGTCGTTGCCCGCGCCGCCGGCGATGAAGTCGGCACCGGAACCGCCGGACAGGGCATCGTTTCCCGCACCGCCAAACAGGGAGTCGTTGCCGTCCTGTCCGGACAGGTCATCGTTGCCGCTGCCGCCGGTCAGCGTGTCGTTGCCGTCGCCGCCGAACAGCTGCGCCGTCGGGAGGGGGCCGTTGGTTTCGTCGAGCGTGACGACGTCGTTGCCGTCGCCCGCATTGACGCGGATCAAATCGGTGTTGGCGACCGTCGGATCGCCATCGATTGCCTCGCCATTGACGAACAGATGACCGCCCAAATCGCGGCTGACCGTGATGTTGTTGTCGGCATCGCCGCCTGTAACGAGTAGACGATGCTGGTTCGACTGGAATTTACCGATAATGCTCATTTGCAATTTCTTTCCACGAATATTGATTTCACTTATCGACTCTTGAAATTACTAGGCCACGTTACTTGCGTAGACTTGATACAAGATCGGTCCACAATCGGCTCCTTGTCTAATTGTTGCCTAAAGTAGAGGGTGGCTACCTCGGAGACCAACTCGCCCGCCTCTTCCATAGGGGGGTGATCGTGGGAGCAAGCGTTGGAATAAGCGTTGGAACGGCCGTCTCGCGGCCGGTTGGTCAATTTCCACGGTTTTCGATCAAAGCTCCATCTGTGATCAATGTTTTCGATCACAGAAATCGGAAGCCGAGCTCCACCCTCGGGCGAAACCCGCGGCATTCGCTACGGGAATAAACCTACTAACATGCGTCAAGTTTTTGGTGTAATGAGCCGCCCAAGGGGGGCTGTGTCGCAAGGAGAACGAGATGCTACTCCTACGAACCCGCAGCTGCGTATCTGCGATTCTAGCCATAACGATGCTCGGGAGTTCTGCCGCGAGCGCTGCTCCCGCTCCCAATAATATCGATCCCTATGTCGCGTTAAGTGTGTTGAGCAGCGCCGGATCACCCGCGGCGGGATCGATGGCAGCCGTATCGGCCGGATCGGCGGTCGCAACCGAAGCGGCTGCAACTCAGGATCCATATGATGGGACACCCCGCGGAAGCATGATGCCGCTGTGGGTCGCGCTAGGCGTCGTCTTCGCAGGCTGGCTCTGGATTCTTCTGGATAACAACAACCACCACCACGGGGGCGGTACGCCAGTCAGCCCCGCTTGATTGGCCCTGACGGTTCGTCCTTGGTCGCTTTCAGTCCCCGCAGCCGGGGACGGACCGGTGGAATCCCGCAGAACTGCGCCATGTCTCTGGCCATCAAGCCGGAGACGTAAATCTCGGAAGGTGGGTGGAGGCCCGAGCCGGAATCGAACCGGCGTGCAAGGATTTGCAGTCCTCTGCGTAACCACTCCGCCATCGGGCCTCGCGGGTCAGGCCTTTGGCGGCACGGCCCATTGCTTGTCAACCGGACCATCCGACAAATGAGCCGGGTTGGTTGAGCCCGGCGGGCGCGGGGGCGTCTGCCGGGCTCTCCCGTGCCACCGCAATGGTTCCACAGCCGGGATCCATTGCGCGCGACAAACCTCCAACAAAAAAATGAGGCCGACTTCGCAGCTGTCCCGCCTGGGACGCCCGCGGAGTCGGCCTCGTCCGGTCGGTCAGACGATCTGCGCCAGGACGTTCAGCACCAGCGGGCTGTCGGCATCGCAGCAAAATTCGATGCCGTTGATCATGCCCGTATTGTTGTATCCGTCGATCGCCGAATGCATCGCCGCCGCGCTGACCGGAATGTCCTCGCCGGTGGTGAAGGGATTTTGCCATGCGGCGGAGCTCGGAGCGATCTTCGCGTCAAACTCGAACTTCGCCCAGAGGTTGCCGTCGTGGAAGCTCGTGTTTGTGTTGGTGTCGGTGTTGCTTGCGGTATCGTCGCTGTTGCTGGTGCTGGCGAATTGCTGCAGCCAATCGATCGCGGCATCGAGGAATTCCCGCGGCGTATTGGTTGCGCCGCCATTCGCGTCGCCGATGCAGTTGCCAGTGTCGTCGTCTGGATTGTTAGCGAGATAGTTGAGCCATGCCGCCACCACATCGCGGCCAAGCATGAATGTTCCATCTCCGGTGTTGCCGTTCAGCTGCTTGTTCGAAGCATCGATCAGCGTCTTTGCATCGGCGATGCTGATGAAGATGGTGTCTTCGTCCGGATCGGTGATGCCATTCTTGTTATAGTCGCCGATCAGCAGGCCGACCGTTGTATCGAGCGGCTTGGTGTCGTTGACGCCGTCCTTCGCGATAGCGTTGATGAAGCCATCGCCGTTGCTGTCCATCGGATTGACGCCGCCGACACCGTCGCTGTCGACCGCATAGAGCAGTTCGCCAATGGCAAAGCCTGGAGTGCCCGCCTGCTTGGGCTGATTGTCGGCGACACCGTCCCAGAAAGTGCCCCACTTTGGGTTTGCCCAGAAGCCGGGCGTCCGGACGCCTACGCAATCCTCTGATTCAAGCACATAGTAGCCGGCCTCATTGTCGTCGGACACCGCCTGATCATCGGTGACCGTCACGACGTTGACGTGGTTGCCGAGTACCGACTCGTACGAGTAGGTAACTCTGATCGCTCCGTCCGGTCCCAGATCGAGATCGAGAGTCTGATCCGATCCGGCGAAGTCGGTCCAGCTGCCCGAGTCCTCGTATATGCCATCGCCGTCAGCATCGATTTCGACATGCGCGTCGCCACCGCCATTGACGGTGTTGTAATCGAGGTTGCCGCCGTCCAGCACGTCCTGCAGCGTGATGCCTGTCAGCGTCACGTTGCCGGTGTTTGTGAGGATTATCTCGAAATCAACCGGGCTACCCTCGATGGCAGACTGCGGCTTGGTCAGATCGTCGGCCGGTACATATACGCCGCCGGTGGTGTCCGTCCGCACGTTCTTGACGATCGAGACACCGGGTAGCTGGCAGACCTCGACCTGCTCGCTGTCGGAGGCTTCGGGCGCCGCGATGCCAGACACCGCCGCCTCGCCGTTGGCAGTGACGGTGTTGTG
>Ga0207691_10000445_pt1 | contig 40892 bp, 35 predicted proteins | sample KBSM13metaG_FD_184327 | JGI IMG/M metagenome (GOLD analysis project Ga0207691, IMG submission 184327) | Miscanthus rhizosphere microbial communities from Kellogg Biological Station, Michigan, USA - KBS M1-3 metaG (SPAdes) (version 2) | ecosystem: Host-associated > Plants > Roots > Rhizosphere >...
AATCGCGCGCGTTGGCGAGGCCGTTGGATCCAAGCGCGCCGAGCTCCGGCAACCGGAACGGCGCGCCGTGGTTCTCGCAGACGTAACCGCGCGCCGACTTGCCTTCGAGCGCAACACGAAAGCGCACGCCGCGGGGGATGACGACGATCGCGCCCGGCGCAGCGTGCAGCACACCGAGCTCGGTGGCGATGCGCAGCGCGCCCTCCTGCGGGACGACCAGCAGCTCGCCGTCGGCGTCGTAGAAATAGCGGCCCGCCATCGAGCGGTTGCATGCGTACTGATGGATGCCGATGCCGATCTGCAGCGCGACGTCGCCGTTGCCCGCGATCGTGAACAGGCCGTCGACGAAGTCGGTGGGCCGCCTGGGAATGGGGAACGGGTCCCAGCGCATCTGGTCGGGCGGCGTCGGAACGTCCGCGAACGGCGGGCTCGCGAGCGCCGGATGCTCGAGCGCGGTGAACGCGCCGTGCATGACCGCCGGCCGCAGCCGGTACAGCCACGAGCGGCGGTTGTGCGCGCGCGGCGCCGTGAACGCCGTGCCCGAGAGCTGCTCGGCGTACAGGCCATACGGAACGCTCTGCGGCGAATTGCGCCCCACCGGCAGCGCGCCGGGCAGCGCCTCGGTCGCGAACTCGTTGCCGAAGCCCGTCTGGTACGACAGCGCGGCTTCGGCCTCCTGCGGCTTCGCGCGCGGCCCTGCGCTGCGCCTGGCGACGGCCACGCCGGCTAGCCTTCGAGCGCCTGCCACAGTTCCTTGTCGCGCTGCGCGGTCCAGATGCGGGGATCGCGATGATCGGTGGCCTCGTCGAACGCGCGCGAGACGTCGAAAGGCAGGCAGTGATCGAAGATCACCCAGTGCCCGAACTTCGGCTTCAGCGCGGCGTAGGTGTCCTGGTAGACGGTGCGCAGGTCGTTGCCGAGCGCGACGCCGCGCTTGACCGACTCGAACATCGCCTCGACGAACGCCCGCGTGCCGTTGAGGCCCGCGCGGACGTCGGCGGGCGTCGTCAGCGCCGCGCCGCGGCCCGGCACGAGCTTGGCGGGATTGAGCGCCTCGATGGCGTCGAGCGTGTCCGGCCAGTCGCTGAGATACGCGTCCCCGGTGTACGGCGTGGCCTCGTACTCGACGAGGTCGCCGGAGAAGAGCACGCGGTCCTGCGGCAGCCACACGACCGTGTCGCCCTTCGTGTGGCCGCGGCCGAGCTGCAGCAGCTCGACCTGCAGGTTCCCGAGCCACAGCGTCAGCCGCTTCTCGAACACGATCGTGGGCCACGTGAGGCCGGGCACCGACTCGACGGCGCGGAACAGCCGCGGAAAGCGCTCGATCTCGCTCTTCATGTCGGCTTCGCCGCGCTCGACGATGAGATCGTACGTGTCGCGGCTCGCGATCACCTGCTGCGGGTGGTAGCCGGAGGCGCCGAGGACACGCACCGCGTGGTAGTGCGACAGCACGACGTACTTGACCGGCTTGTCGGTGACCTCGCGGATGCGCCGGACGACGTCCTGCGCCATCACCGGCGTGGCCTGCGTGTCGATGACGATCACGGCGTCGTCGCCGACGACGATGCCGGTGTTCGGGTCGCCCTCCGCCGTGTACGCGTACGCGTGGTCGGACAGCTTGTCGAAGCTGATCCGCTTTTCCTGGAGATCGGCCTGCGAGGCGAAGCGCTTTTCCATGGCGGGCCCGTCAGGACGTGGCGCAGGCGACCGACGGGCCGAGCGCGGCCTTGGCCGCGGCCACGGTCTTGACGTCCTGCAGGCCCACGCCGTTCTTCACGGCGGTGATCTCCGCGAGGATCGAGATGGCGATCTCCGGCGGCGTGCGGCTGCCGATGTAGAGCCCGATGGGACCGTGGAGCCGCGCGATCTCCGCCTCCGTGACGTCGAACTCCTTGAGGCGCTCGCGGCGCTTCTCGTTGTTGGCGCGAGAGCCGAGCGCGCCGACGTAGAACGCCGGCGACTTCAGCGCTTCCATCAGCGCGAGATCGTCGAGCTTGGGATCGTGCGTCAGCGCGACGACGGCGCAGCGCTCGTCGAGCTGCATCGCGACGGCGGTGTCGTCCGGCATCGTGCGCACCAGCGTGACGCCGGGGATGTCCCACGTTTCCGTGTACTCGTCGCGCGGATCGCACACCGTGACCTGGTAGTCGAGGCCGACGGCGATCTGCGCCAGGTACTTCGACAGGTGCGATGCGCCGATGACGAGCATCCGGTAGCGCGGGCCGTGGACGGTGCGCAGCACCTTGCCGTCGAACTCCAGGTTCTCCGTCGCGCGCGCCGGATGCAGCGTGGAAAAGCCCGACGCGAGGTCGAGGCGCCGCGCCACGAGGTGGCCGGCGTCGATCTCCCGCAGCAGCGCGCGCACGCCCGACTCGCGCGTCAGCGGCTCGAGCACGAGCTGGATCGTGCCGCCGCAAGGCAGGCCGAAACGGCGGGCCTCATCGGCGGACACGCCGTAGGTGACGACTTCCGCCTTCGTCGCGGTCTGGCCGTGGCGGCGCGTGCGGTCGACGATGTCGTCCTCGATGCAGCCGCCGGACACGGACCCGACGACGAGGCCGTCGTCCCGCACCGCGAGCATCGCGCCCTCCGGCCGCGGCGAGCTGCCCCAGGTCTTGACGACGGTGATCAGCAGCACCCGGCGGCCTTCGTCCAGCCAGTCGGCGCTGCGCTTCAGAACCTCATGATCGACGCTGTCCATCGCACTGTCCTCGTTGCGCGGGCGCGCTAGCGGCGCACCCCCTTGAATGCGAGCCACGTCAGCAGCACGGCGATCGCCGCCATCGCAATGTAACGCACGTACGGGCTGGCGTCGCGGCGCGGCCCGGTGACGGGCGGCGAGAGCGCCGCGGATGGCGCAACCTCGGCGGCCTCCGCGGCAGGTGCGGCCACGCGCGCCGCGAACCGCTCGAAAAAATCGTCCGCCATCTTCGCCGCCGCGCCGTCGACGAGCCGCGAGCCGATTTGCGCCAGCTTGCCGCCGATCTGGGCCCTGGCGGAATACGCGAGCGCCGTGGCGCCGGCGTCGGCGGACGCCAGTCCGACCTTGGCCTCGCCATTGGCGAAGCCCGCCGCGCCGCCCTGCCCTTCGAACTTCAGCGTGTAGCCGTTGGGCGGATCGAGATCCGCGAGCTGCACCCGGCCGGTGAACCGCGCGGAGACCGGACCGACCTTCGCGGCGACGACGGCGCGCCACTCGGTGTCCGACACGCGCTCGAAGGTCTCGCAGCCCGGAATGCAGGCTTTCAGGACGTCGGGATCGTTGAGCGCCGCCCATACCGCCGCGGGCGGCGCGGCGACGATCCGCGTGCTGCTCATCTCCATTGCGACCGGCTCCTTGCGTGGAACATGGGGCTGCCGTCATGGTAGCGCAACCGGCGCGCTCGCCCGGGCGTCCCCTCACGCAGCCTCGGCCAGCCACTCCGCCCGGCGCGGCGGATGCGCGGCCAGCGCGCCGGCGAGATCGGTCAGCGACTGCAGGTTGTGCACGGGCAGGAAATCGTCGACGAACGGGAGCATCGCGCGGATGCCGGCCGGCCGCGCCTCGAAGCCCGAATAGCGAAGCAGCGGATTCAGCCACACGAGCCGCGAGCACGACTTCGACAGCCGCTCGGTCTCGAACGCGAGACCCGCGCCGGCGTCGGCGTCGAGCCCGTCGCTGATCAGCAGCACGACGGCGTTCTGCCCGAGCACGCGTCGCGACCAGCGGCGGTTGAACTCGCGGAGCGACGCGCCGATGCGCGTCCCGCCCGACCAGTCCGCGACCGCGGCCGTCACGCGCTCGAGCGCGACGTCGACGTCGCGGTGCCTGAGATGGCGCGTGATGTTGGTGAGCTGAGTGCCGAACGTCAGGACATGCACGCGATGACGGTCGTTGGTCAGCGCGTGCAGGAAATGCAGCAGCATGCGCGCGTACCGGTCCATCGAGCCGGAGATGTCGCACAGCACGACCAGCGGAGGCGGCACGCGCCGGCGGCGGCGGAATGCGAGCGGCGCCGCGGCGCCGGCGGCGCCCGTCATGCCGCGCATCGTCGCGCGGAGATCGACCGCATGGCCGTGCGCGGCGGCGATCGTTCGCCGCACCGCGACTTCCGGGAGCGGCAGCTTGAGCCGCGCCAGCATCCGCCGCACCTCGGCCAGCTCCTCGGCCGTCATCGTCGCGAAGTCCTTCTTTTGCAGGATCTCGCGCGTCGAGAACGTCAGCGCGGCGTCCAGCTCGAGCTCGCGGTCGTCGGGCGCGTCCTTCGGCGTGTCCGGCGGCAGCATCGCCTGCGCGAGGCGCGCCGGCAGCTGCGGTGAGCGCTCGGGCTCGCCGGTGCGCGCGTGGACGCGCGGCAGCAGCCCGGCGAGGAGCTTCTCCAGCAGCTTCGGATTGCGCCAGAAGAGATCGAACGCCTGCTCGAACAGCGGCAGGTGCTCGCGGCGGGACACGAGCACTGCGCCGAGCGCAGCGCGAAAATCCTCGCGATGGTCGAGCCCCACGGCTTCCACCGCGGCCAGCGCGTCGAGCACCTTCGCCGGGCCCACCGGGATGCCGGCGCCGCGCAGCACCCGGACGAAATGCAGCACGTTCTCGGGCAGGCGGCCCTTCGGCAAATTCACCGGACTACTTTCGAGCGGCGATCGCGGCGAAATGCGCGCTCACGGGCGGATGCCTTCCGCCTGCACGTCGGCGACGAGCTTCGCCGCGGCCTCGGGGCCGATCGCGCCCACGTCGTCCTGGTACTTCAGCAGCACGCCGAGCGTGTCGGCGACCGTCTGCGGGTCGAGCGCGATCTTGTCGAGCGCGATCAGCGCCTCGGCCCAGTCGAGCGTCTCGGCGATGCCCGGCGCCTTGAAAAGGTCCATGCCGCGCAGCCGTTGCGTGAACGCCACGATCTCGCGCGCCAGCGCCTCCGGCGCGCGCGGGCACTTCCGGCGGACGATCTCGAGCTCGCGGCGCGCGTCCGGAAAGTCCACCCAGTGGTACAGGCAGCGCCGCTTGATCGCGTCGTGGATCTCGCGGGTGCGATTCGACGTGATGACGACGATCGGCGCCTCGGCGGCGCGGATCGGGCCGAGCTCGGGGATCGTCACCTGGTATTCGGCGAGCACCTCCAGCAGGTACGCCTCGAACGGCTCGTCGGTGCGATCGAGCTCGTCGATCAGCAGCACCGGCGCGCGGCCGTCGTCGGGCGAGAGCGCCTGGAGCAGCGGCCGTTTCAGCAGGAAGCGCGTCGTGAAGATGTCGTGCGCGAGCTCGGCGCGCTCGATGCCGCCCGCGGCCTCGGCGAGACGGATCTCGATCATCTGCCGCGGATAATTCCATTCGTAGACCGCGGCCGCGGTATCGAGGCCTTCGTAGCACTGGAGCCGCACGAGTTTGCGTCCCAGGCCGGCCGCGAGCACCTTGGCGATCTCGGTCTTGCCCACGCCGGCCTCCCCTTCGAGGAACAGCGGACGTTTCAGCTTCAGCGCGAGGAACACCGCCGTGGCGAGGCGGCGGTCGGCGACGTAATCCTGGCCGTTCAGCAGCGCCAGCGTCGCGTCGACGTCGGCGGGATGGGGAAGTGGGGGCGTCATGAAAGACCCGGGCGGCGGATGGCCCGCCGCCCGTGAGCATAGCAAGCCGCCGGGAACGTCAGCCGGCGGCCGTGACCGCGCGGGACGCCATGACCGCGACGAGGTGCGCGCGGTACTCCGGCGAGCCGTGCAGGTCGTTCGACAGGCCGCTCGCGTCGACCTTGACGGCTTTAGCCGCGTCCGCGGTGAAGCTCTTCGCGAGCGCGGCTTCGATTGCGCTCGCGCGGAAGACGCTCGGCGCGGCGCCGGTCACCGCCACGCGAACGCTGCCGTCGCCCAGTTGCGCGACGAAGACGCCGACCAGCGCGAAGCGCGAGGCCGGATTCGGGAACTTGGCGTACGCCGCCTTCTTCGGCACCGGAAACGACACCGACGTGATGATTTCGTCGGCGCCGAGCGCGGTTTCGTACATGCCCTTGAAGAAATCGGGGGCGGCGATCCTGCGCTTGTTCGTGACCACCGTCGCGTTGAGCGCGACCACGGCGGCGGGCCAATCCGCGGCCGGGTCGTTGTTGGCGATGGAGCCGCCGAGCGTGCCCATGTTGCGCACCTGGCGATCGCCGATGCCTTCGGCGAGCGCCGCCAGCGCCGGAATCGCGCGCTTCACCTCCGCGGACGCGGCGACGTCGGCGTGGCGCGTCATCGCGCCGAGCACGAGGGCATCGCCTTCTCGGCGCACGCCGGCGAGCTCGGCGATGCCGCCGAGATCGACGACGGTGCCGGGCTGCGCGAGCCGCAGCTTCATCGCGGCGACGAGGCTCTGGCCGCCGGCAAGCGGACGGCCGCCGGACTTGGCGAGCAGCGCCGCGGCGTCGGCGACGGACTTGGCTTGCTGATATTCGATCGCGTACATGACCGTGAGCCCTTTCAGGCGTTCGCCTTGGCGGATTGCAGGGCCTGCCACACGCGATGCGGCGTGGCGGGCATGTCGAAGTGCGTGATGCCGGCGGGCGCCAGCGCGTCCATCACGGCGTTCATGAGCGCTGCGGGTGCGCCGATCGCGCCGGCCTCGCCGCAGCCCTTGGCGCCGAGCGGATTGTGCGTGCACGGCGTGACTTCGGTCGCAACGTCGAACGACGGCACGTCGTCGGCGCGCGGCAGCGCGTAGTCCATGAAGCTGCCGGTGAGGAGCTGCCCGCTCTCGGGATCGTAGACGCAGTTCTCGAGCAGCGCCTGGCCGATGCCCTGCGCGAGGCCACCGTGCACCTGACCCTCGACGATCATCGGATTGATGATGTTGCCGAAGTCGTCGCACGCCGTGAACTTGACGATCCGGACCACGCCCGTGTCGGGGTCGATCTCGACCTCGCAGATGTGCGTGCCCGCCGGGAACGTGAAGTTCGTCGGGTCGTAGAACGCCATCTCGTTCAAGCCCGGCTCGAGCTTGTCGAGCGGATAGTTGTGCGGCACGTAGGCGGTGAGCGCGATCTCGCCGAACGTCTTGCTGCGGTCGGTGCCCGCCACCGCGAACTTGCCGTCCTTGAACTCGATGTCCGCCTCCGCCGCCTCGAGCAGGTGCGCCGCGATCTTCTTGCCCTTGGCGACGATCTTGTCGATGGCTTTCACGATGGCCGTGCCGCCGACCGACAGCGAGCGCGAGCCGTACGTGCCCATGCCGAACAGCACGCGGCCCGTGTCGCCGTGCACGACGTCGACGTTCTCGACCGGAATGCCGAGGCGCGTGGCCACGACTTGCGCGAACGTCGTCTCGTGGCCCTGGCCGTGGCTGTGCGAGCCCGTGAACACGGTGACGCTGCCCGTGGGATGCACGCGCACCTCGCCGGCCTCGAACAGGCCCGCGCGCGCGCCGAGCGCGCCGGCGATGTTGGACGGGGCGATGCCGCAAGCCTCGATGTAGGACGCATAGCCCAGGCCGCGGAGCTTGCCGCGCTTGGTGCCCTCCGCCTTCCGCGCGGGGAAGCCCTTGACGTCGGCCATCGTCATCGCGGTATCGAGCGTGGCGTCGTAGCCGCCGGTGTCGTACTGCAGCGCCACCGGCGTCTGGTAGGGAAACGTGCGGATGAAGTTGCGCCGCCGCAGGTCGTCCTGCGCGATGCCCATTTCGGCGGCCGCCTGGTGGACGATGCGCTCGACGACGTACGTCGCCTCCGGCCGGCCGGCGCCGCGGTAGGCGTCGACGGGCGCGGTGTTGGTGAACGACGCCGTCACTTCGCAGAAGATCACGGGCGTCGTGTACTGGCCCGCCAGCAGCGTCGCGTAGAGGATCGTCGGGATGCACGACGCGAACGTCGACAGGTACGCGCCCATCGCAGCGACCGTGTTCACGCGGAGCGCCAGGAACTTGCCGTCGTTGTCGAGCGCCAGCTCGGCATGCGTGACGTGGTCGCGGCCGTGCGCGTCGGAGACGAACGATTCGCTGCGCTCGCAGGCCCACTTGATGGGCCGGTTGACGCGCTTCGACGCCCACACCATCGCCGTCTCTTCGGCGTAGAGGTAGATCTTGGAGCCGAAGCCGCCGCCGACGTCCGGGGCGATCACGCGGACCTTGTGCTCGGGCAGCCCCAGCACGAACGCCGTCATCAGCAGCCGCTCCACGTGCGGGTTCTGGCTCGTTACGTACAGCGTGTACGCCTCCTCGCTGCGGCTGTAGGCCGCCACCGCGGCGCGCGGCTCGATCGCATTGGGGATCAGCCGGTTGTTGACGATGTCGATCTTCGTGACGTGCGCCGCCTTGGCGAACGCCGCGTCGACGGCCGCCTTGTCGCCGATCGCCCACGTGTAGCACTTGTTGCCGGGCGCCTCGTCGTGGATCTGCGGCGCCCCGGGCTTCAGCGCATCGGCGGGATTCACCACCGCCGGCAGCACCTCGTAGTCGACGTCGATCAGCTCGGCGGCATCCTTCGCCTGGTCGCGCGTCTCCGCGACGACGAGCGCGACCTGGTCGCCCACGTAGCGGACCTTGCCCTTCGCGAGCACCGGATGCGGCGGTTCCTTCATCGGCGTGCCGTCCACGCTCGTGATGAGCCATCCGCACGGCAAGCCGTTCACGCCCTCGAGGTCGGCGGCGGTGAAAACGGCGAGCACGCCGGGCGCGGCCTTCGCCTTCGCCGTGTCGATGCCGCGGATCTTCGCGTGCGCGTGCGGCGAGCGCAGGAAGTACGCGTGCGTCTGGTTGGCCATCGTGACGTCGTCGGTGAACTGCCCGGCCCCCGTCAGGAAGCGCGCATCTTCCTTGCGCTTCAGCGACTGGCCGATGAAGCCGGATTCGATCGCACCCATCGCCGTCCTCCTACTTCGCCATGGCGGCAGCGCCCTGCTGCACCGCCTTCACGATGTTGTGGTAGCCGGTGCAGCGGCAGAGGTTGCCCTCGAGCTGCTCGCGGATCGTCTTTTCGTCGGCGTTCGGATGCCGCGCGACGAGGTCCACCGCGCTCATCACCATCCCGGGCGTGCAGAAGCCGCACTGCAGCCCGTGGCAGTCCTTGAACGCCGCCTGCATCGGATGCATCGTGCCGTCCGGTGCGGCCAGGCCCTCGATGGTGACGACGGTGGCGCCTTGCGCCTGCAGCGCGAGGATGTTGCACGACTTGACGGCGCGGCCGTTCATCTCGACGGTGCACGCGCCGCATTGCGCGGTGTCGCAGCCGACGTGCGTGCCGGTGAGTCCGAGGTTCGTGCGCAGGAGATCGACGAGCAGCGTGCGCGGATCGACGTCCGCCTTGGCAGCCTTGCCGTTCACGGTAAGCGATAGGGCGACGGACACGACATTCCTCCTTCGGTGGATGACGGCACGGCGGCGATTGTTGTTGGGGCCGCCCGCTGGGGACGCCAAGAATACTGCGGCGGGCGCGGGGGAGCAACGCGACACCGCGCGCCGCGGCACCGGAGGCGCCCGGGCGGGCCGCGCGGCGCGTCGCTACGTCATGACCTTGCGCAGCGTGTCCGGGTTCTTGATCACCGCCTTCTGGCGGGACGGCGGCGCGCCGTACAGCGACGCCGGCGGATTGGTGTCGAGCCGGCCGAGCACGGCGGCATCGGCGCAGTTGGCGGCGAACGCGACGCCGACCTGGTCTCCCGCGGTGGCGCCGAGCGCGAAGCACGGCTGCCCCAGCTTGGCGTTGAGCGGCTTCAGGATGGCTGCGGCGACGACGTCGCCCGCCGCACCCAGGCCGGACAACTGCACGTCGAACGTCCGCGGCGAGGCCGGATTGCGCGCGGCCGTGATCACGCCCGGCAAGCCGATCAGCTCGCGCAGCAGCACGTCGTCCGTGGCGGCATCGGGCAGCCCGTCCATCTTGAGCGTCACCTTCTGGCCGGCGCCGGCGACGTGCTGCAGGAAGAAGTCGCGCGAGAACTCGTCGGCGATCCTGCCGCCGATCGCACGCAGCGCCTCCTCCTCGGTCGCCCAGCTTCCCATGCCCTTCGGCAGCGCGGTGTTGAAGTAGATCTCCTCGCCGGTCGCGCGATCGACGCACTTGATCGTCCACGACGTCAGCGCGAACTTGGTCGCCGTCAGGCCAGACGTGGGCAGCTGCATCGAGAGCCGCTTCAGCTTCGCTTCGCCGACGATCGCGAAATCGGCGCCCTTGGGATCGGCGTCGGCCCGACCGCCCTCCTCCGACCACGTGCGGAAGCCGAACGACTTGATCCGCTCCTTCAGCAGGTTCTCCGCCACCGGCGACGGCAGCGGCGGCGCGCCCGGCTGATCGGCATCGGACACCTGGACGCGCACCGACACCTTCGGATCGCCGTTCGCGCGGATGAGCTCGATGCGCTCGTCGCGCGACATCTGGTTCAGCGTCTTCTGCACGGCCTTGACGTTGACGACCGCCTGCGTCGTGATCGACATCAGCCCGTCCTGGCCGAGTCGCGGCTCGCTCTCGCGCACCACGGCGGTCACGAACGTGCCGCTCTTCGACATCAGCTTGTCGCGGAGCACGTCGTAGTTCTTCGCAAGCGAGTTGCGGTCGACCATCAGGCCCAGCGCCTTTTCGACGAGCTGGCCCTTCGAGTCGTTGCGCAGGTCGGTCTGCTGCAGCGACTTGTCCGCCTGATAGCGCGGGTCGCTCGGGTCGACGAGGCCCACGGCGGAGATGACCATCGTGCCCGGGTCGGCGGGCGGTGCCGCGGGCACTGCGGTCGCGACCGCCGGCGACGGCGCGGCCCCCGCGGCGGCCACCGGCGGCGTCGCGGCGGGGGCGGACGCGGCCGTCGTGGTGCCGGGCGCCGCCGCCTGGGTGGCGCTGGCGCCGCCCGCGCCGTAGCGCTGCCAGCCGTACCACGCGACGACGCCGATCGCGATCACGAGCGCGGCGGTGACCATCGCCATGGCGCCCAGCGCCTTGCGCTGGCCGGCGGGCGCCGCTTGCGACGGCGGCGGCGCGACCGCGGGCCCGGCGGCGGTGGCGGGATTGATCATCGTCGCCTCCGCGGCAGCGCCGGCGATCGCCGGCGGCGCCGCTGCGGCGGCCTCGGAGGGCGCCGACGCCGCCGCGGCGCGGAGCGCGTCCGCGAATTCGCGCGCGGTGGCGAAACGGTCGTCGGGCCGCTTGGCGAGCGCCTTGCGCACGACGGCGTCCATCGCCGCCGGCACCTGGACGTTGAAGCGCGACGGCGGCAGCGGATCCTCCTCCAGCACCTTGCGCATCGTCGTCGTCGACGTGCCGGAGAACGGCCGCTCGCCGGTGAGGAACTGGTACAGGATCACGCCGGCGGAGAAAAGATCGGAGCGGCCGTCGATCGGCAGGCCCTGGATCTGCTCCGGCGACATGTACGCGGGCGTGCCGATCGCCGTGCCCACCTGCGTCATCGTCGACGTCTCGAGATGGGCGATGCCGAAGTCGGCGACCTTCACCGTGCCGTCGGGCAGGATGAAAAGGTTGGCGGGCTTGATGTCGCGATGGATGACGCCCTGCTTGTGCGAGTAGTCGAGCGCATTCAGCATCTGCGTCATGATCCGCACGGTGTCGGCGGTCGTGAAGCGCTCGCTCGCCTGGAAGTGGTCCTTGAGCTCGCGGCCCTGGACCATCTCCATCGCGATGTACGCGACGCCGTCCTCCTCGCCGAAATCGTAGATCGACACGATGTTCGGATGGTTGAGCCGGCCTGCGGCCTGGGCCTCGCGGCGGAAGCGCGCGGCGATGTTCTCGGCGGTGTCGCCGGCGAGCTGATCGGCGCGGATGGTCTTCAGCGCGACGAGCCGCTTGATCAGCGTGTCGTAGGCCTCGTAGACGACGCCCATCGCGCCGCGCCCCAGCTCGCGGCGGATCTCGTACTTGCCGACCCGGTTCAGTTCCGCCATCGTCGCTCCTCGCGGCTGAAAACGGCGACGCCGGCGGCGAGCCGGCGTCGCGCGATCCGCTACCGTCCGCTCACTTGTACTTGTTGTCGATTTCCCAGACGCTCTTCTGCACGAGGCGCTGGACCATCGTGTCGAGGCCCACGCCGCCCTGCTGCGACTGCGACACGCCGAGGACCGACTGCGAGGTCGCGCCCACTTCCATCTTTTCCTCGGTGTAGCCGGTGGCGACCTGCTCGGTCGTCTCCGCGTTGATGATCTTGTAGCGCATGCCGATCAGCCACACGCCCGACGATTCGTTCGAGTGCACCGATCCCACCGCCGTGCCGCCGACCGCGCCCGCGCGCGCGCCGCCGACCGAGCCGCTGAACGCGCCGAGCAGGCCGGCCATCTGGCCCAGCGTGCGGCCGTCGAAGCCCTGCTGCGCGGACGCGATCTGCTCCGCCTTCAGGATGTCGAACTTGACCACGTACTTGGTCGTCTTGAGCTTGCCCATCTTCAGGAACTTGCGCGCGGCATCCGGGTCGCCCAGGTTGTACGCCAGCGTGAACTCGTTCAGCAGGCCCCCGAGGTTCGAGCGCTCGAGCACCTGGAAGTTGGCCGACGACAGCTCGACCTCGCCGAAATCGGCGATGTTGTTGGGCGTGAACTTCTGCAGGAAGTTCGCGTTGTTGCTCTTGATCTCGCCGGGCAGCACCACCAGCGCCGGGCCCTTCTTGCCGGCGTTCGTGTAGTTGACGGCCTGGTAGGCGGCCTGGTCGGCGGCCGCGTTGGCCTTTTGCGAGGTCTCCTTGCCGGCCGTGGGCGACGGGTTGCCGAACGTGGGCTGCGCCGGCGCGACGGCGGTCCAGGCGGCCAGGGCGACGCCGAGCGCGCCGAGGACGAGCTGACGAATGTCGGGGGAAGTCATCGTTGTCTCCTGTCGGTTGCGGAATGCGTGGGCGCTGCCCGCGGTCACTTCTTCGTGGACGCGCGCGGCGCGGGCGGCGGCGCCGCGTTGCGGCAATAGTCGCCGTAGAGCTGCGCGACGACCTCGTCGGCCTTCTCGTTCACCAGCGTCAGGGCCATGCGTGCAACGTCCGTGCCCGAATAGGACGCGTTGCTGGCCTGCACGTCCGATACGACGCGCCCGCCGCTGGTGGCGAGCGTGAAGGCCATGTTTACGGACACCTGGTTGACGGGTATCAGATTATTCATCGCGGCCTGCGACGTGATGAGCCCGCGCAGGACGAAGCTGGCGCCGAGGCGCCGCGACGCCGAGAGCATGGCGTCGGGGTCGTTCTTGAAATACGCGTCGATCTCCGCCTGCTTGATCTGCGCCCGGATCTCCTCGGGCGTGTAGGTGCGAAGGCCGAGCGCCTGCAGCCGCCGGTTGATCGCCTGGTAGTGCGGGCCGTAGTTCTGCTGGACGGCGGCGATGTAGCCGTCCGACTGCACCTGGCCGATGATCACCATGATCTTCTTGCCGCGGAGCTCGGCGCGGCACGGCGTGGACAGCTGGTCGGCGATCATCTGCTGCCGAGCGGCTTCGGCGGCCTGGTCGGCCTGCGCCGATTCGTCGGGCTGCGAGAACTTGAAGCCCTGGCCCGTCGCGGCCGTCGCCGGCAGCACGGCCAGCGCCGCCGCCAGCAGCAAGCCACGAAAGTGGTGGGATTTCATCGGAAACGCGCGCGCCTGCCGCAAGAGGTTCTGAGCCGGCAAAGATTAGCCCAACGGCCGAGGGCCGTCCACCGGAAGAATCCGCACGCCAACGGCATGAATCGCCGGGAAAAGTCGCGCCCGGCGGCTGCTTCCGCGCAGCGCGGCGCGGCGCCCCCCCTCCGGCGCCGTTTCAGTACAGATTCGTGATGTAGTGGGCGAGATTCTCGATGTCGTCGTCGGACAGGCCGCCTGCGACGCTCGTCATGTTGCCGGCGTCGTTGGTGCGCCGCTTGGCCTTGAAGTCGGCAAGCTGCTTCTTGATGTAGTCGTACTGCTGGCCGGCGACGCGCGGTATCTCGTTCTGGCCCTCGAAGCCGCCGAGGTGGCACATCGGACAGAGCACGGCGTCGGACACTTTCTTGCCGGCCGTCACCTTGGCGCCGTCCGCCTTGAACGCGCTCGGGGCCTGCTTCTGCTTGGAGAAATAGTCGCCGAGCGCCAGCATGTCCTGCTGCGAGAGCGCGGCGGCGATCGCGTCCATGTTCGGGTCCTTGCGGCGCCCCTCCTTGAAATCGCGGAGCTGCAGGTAGATGTAGCGGCCGGTCTGGCCGGCTATCGTGGGGAACACGCCGCTCGCCGAATTGCCGCCAGGCCCGTGGCACGCGACGCACGTGTCCACCTTGTCCTTGATCGACGCGTCGGGTGCGGGCCCGCCCTGCGCCGACCCCAGGGCGGACCACAACATCAGGCTGCTCAACACCATTGAACGCATCGGGATCATCGCGGGCTCTCGCTTTCGGCGAGCATCATACGGCACACAAGAAAAAGGCCACGCCGTCGCCGGCGTGGCCGTGTCCGTGGACGTGCCGCGGTCTAGGGCATCGCGAACACGAAGACGCTGTTGCCGCGCTTCGCGTCGATCTGGTTGTTGCCGCCCGCGGCGACCGCGACGTACTGCTTGCCGTTGACCATGTACGACACGGCCGGCGCGTTGACGCCCGCGCCGCAGTTGTACTTCCACAGCTCCTTGCCCGTCTTGGCGTCGAACGCCTTGAACCAGCCGTTGGCTTCGCCGTTGAAGACGATGTCGCCGGCCGTGGCGAGCACGCCGCCGATCAGCGGCTGCGGAGTCTTCACGGTCCACGCCACCTTGCCGGTGTCGAGATTCACCGCCACGAGGCGTCCGGACTGCTCCTCGCCGGGGATCGTCTTGAACGCGCCGCCGAGCCAGAGCTTGCCGCCCGGATAGGCGGCCTCCTCGACGTGATACGTCATCGGCTGGTGGAGGTTGGCCGCGTAGGTCATCCGCAGCTTCGGGTTGATCGCCATCGGCGACCACTCGACCCCGCCGTTCGCGCCCGGGAGCATCCGCGCGCCCGTCTTCGTGGGGAGGACCCACATGTTTTCCTGCGGGACCATCGCCTCCGAGAACCGGATGAGCGCGCCGGTGGCGCGGTCGTGCACGTAGACGTGGCCGGTCTTGCCGCCGTGGATCGCGACGTCCACCATGTTGCCGCTCTTGTCCTTGGCCTGCGTCAGGATCACCGGGCTCACGGCGTCGAGGTCCCAGACGTCGTGCGCGATGTACTGCGAGTGCCACTTGTACGTGCCCTTGTCGAGGTCCACCGCGACCATCGAGTCGGTGTAGAGGTTGTCGCCCGGGCGGATCGCGCCGTAGAGGTCGGGCGAAGGATTGCCGACGACGAAGAACACCGTCTTGGTCTTGAGATCGACCGCCGGCGCCATCCAGACGCCGCCGCCGAGCGTCTGGTAGAACGACGAATCCTTCGCGTACGCGGCCTTCTCCGCCTCGATGTCGCGGTGCATGTCGCGGCCGGTGAGGTCGTTCTTCGCCCACACGCCCTCGCTCTTCTCGGGGATCGTGTTGAACGTCCAGATGAGCTTGCCGTCCTTGGCGTCGAACGCCTTCACGAAGCCGCGGATGCCGTATTCGCCGCCGTTGGTGCCGATCAGCACCTTGCCGTCGATCACCACCGGCGCCATCGTCTCCGAATACCCCTTGTCCGGATCGGCGATCTGCGTTTCCCACAGCAGCTTGCCGGTCTTGGCGTCGAGCGCCACCAGCTTGGCGTCGAGCGTGCCCATGAACAGCGTGCCGCCTTCCACCGCGACGCCGCGGTTGTTGGGGCCGCAGCAGTACGTGGTGATCGGCCCCATCTTGTGCTTGTAGTGCCAGTACTCCTCGCCGGTCACGGCGTCGATCGCGTACACGTGGTTGAACGACGTGGTCAGGAACATGACGCCGTTGATCACGATGGGCGCCGTTTCCATCGATTCGAGCACCGCGGTCTGGAAGACGAACGCGGGCTTCAGCTTGCCGACGTTGCCGGCGTTGATCTGCGCGCCGGGGTAGAAGCGCGTGTTCGCGTAGTTGCCGTTCGAATGCAGCCAGTTCTTGGCGTCGCTGCCGGCCTTTTCCAGCATCGCGCCGTCGATCGGCACGAGGTTGGCCGACATCGGCTTGGCGGTGGTCGTCGCCGCGTTGGTGATTTCCTGCGCGTGCGCGCCGGCGGCGCCAATGGCGAACGCGGTGATCGCGACCGTCCCTGCCCGCTTGATCGAATTGCCCATCTGAAGCCTCCCGTGGCTTGTTAACCGCTTATGCGCCGGCCTGGCGCCGACGCTTGCTGCAAACATCGTTTATAGTCAGTTTCCCCGAACGTTGCAATCTACAGCGTGCAATGCGCTGCAACAACCGGTGCCCTTTCCCGCGGAGGCCAGGATGTCGAACGTTTCGTACGCGCGCGCGCCGCGCCTTGCCATCTGGCGCCGCGCTTTCGTATTGCGGTGCATCATCACCGTGGCAGCGGTGCTTGCCGCCTTCGGGGCGCCCGCGGTCCGCGCCGCCGACGACGAGCAGGTTCCGCTCAATGCCCGCTTCCTCGCCTTCGCCCGCGCCGCCGACGCCGCCGGGATGACCCGCACGCTCAAGGAAGGCGCGGCGGTCAATTCGCGCAACCGGCTCGGCGAAACGGCGCTCGTCATCGTCCTCAAGCAGAACCGCGTGGACCTCGCGACGATGCTCGTCGGCGCCGGCGCGGACGTGAATCTCGCGGCGATAAACGGTATTACGCCTCTCATGGCGGCGGCCTACGGCGGCCACACGGAGTTCGTCGCGGTGCTGCTCGACAAGGGCGCCGACCCGAAAGCCGTCGACCGCCTGCAGAAGAACGCGATGACCTACGCGGCCGGCGAAGGCCGGACCGCGATCGTGAAGCTGCTGCTGGCGCGCGGCGTCGATCCCAACGCCGTCTACCGCAACGACCTGACGGCGCTGATGTGGGCGGCCGGATACGGCCGCGTCGACACGATGCGCGCGCTGCTGGAGGCGGGCGCCAAGCCGGACCTCAAGGACGACCGCGGCAAGACGGCGCTCGATATCGCGCGCGACAACAAGGAGGCCGCGGCGGTCAGCGTGCTCGAGGCGGCCGCGCCGGCCGCGCCCCGCTAGCCGGACCGCCGTCCCGGCACGGGCGCGCCAATGCCCATGCGGGCGAGGAGCCCGTCGGCGGCGAGGCCGTGCCGCGCCGCCCCGGCGACGTGCAACAGCGTCGCCCCGAGCAGGATCCAGCTCGTCGTCAGGTGAACACTGCTCATCAGGTCCTTCAGCGTCTCCGACTTGGCCGCCCACGCCGGCAGCGTGACGCCGAACCACTTCACCGGGTAGCCGCTCCACGCCGATCCCAGGTAGCCGGCGATCGGCATCACCAGCAGCGCCGTGTACAGCGCGATGTGCGTGACGCAGGCGAGCCACGCCTGCCAGCGCGGCATCGCCGGCAGCGGCGGCGCGGGATGGCCGATGCGCCAGCCGAGCCTGAGCAGCATCAGCGCGAAGAGCACCATGCCGAACGACTTGTGCAGGTTGTAGGCGTCCACGCGCGGCCCCACGGGCTGCTTCGGAATGTCCTGCATCCACCAGCCCCACGCGAACTGCACGCAGACGAGCCCGGCGATGACCCAGTGCAGCACAATTGCCGTCGTGGTGTAGCGCGGCGCGACGCCGTCAGAGCGCGACATCGACGTTCACGCCGACGAACCAGTTGCGCGGCGGCGCGGGCTCGAAGAAGCGTCCGTTGCTGTCCCCGACGATCACCGAGCCGGCGTAGCGCCGGTCGAACACGTTGTTGACGCGGACGAATTCGCGCAATGCGACGCGCCCGGCCGTTTGCGCGAGGCCGGCGCGCACGTTCGTCACGGTGTATGCCGGCGCGGCGTCGGTGTTGCGGTCGTTGACGTAGAGCTGGCCGACGTATTGCACCTCCACGGCCGTGTTGAAGCCGCCGTAGCCGCCCGGCGCCCACGCGAGCTCGCCGTACGCCTGCTGAGACGGGACACCGGGCAGCTTCGACCCCGGCACGACCGGCAGCGGCGGCAAGCCCGTCGTGAACGAGTCGGTGAACTCGGCATTGAGGTAGGTGAGCGCCACATGGGCGCGCAGGTTCCAGGGCAGCTCGCCGTCGTACATCAGCTCGGCACCGTTGCGGCGCGTCGTCCCGGCGTTCTTGAACGTCGTGCGGCCACCGACCGACGTGTCGGTGACGATCTCGTTGTCGGTGTCGATGTGGAACAGCGCGACGTTGAGACGGTGCTTGCCCGCGATGATCGCCTTGGCGCCAATCTCGTACGCCGTGCTGGTGGCCGGATTCAGCGCGAGGTTCAAGCCCGGACCGACGGCGTTGTACGCCATTTCCGCGAACGTCGGCGTCTCGAAACCCTGCCCGTAGCTGGCGTAGAGGTTGAGGTCCGCGGTCGCGTGGAACACCGCGCCCAGCACGGGGCTCGTGTTGTTGAAGCGGCGCGAGCCGCTGTCGTCGGGATTCGTCGCCGTGACGTAATGATCGGCGGACTCGTAGCGCACGACGCTGGTGCGCACGCCGGCGGTGAGCGACAGCAGCGGCCACGGCGACCATTCGAGCTCCGCGTACCCGTCGGCGCTCTGCACGCTGTCGTCCTCGTCGCGGCGAAGGTCGCCGAGCGTGCCGTTGTTGTTGACGAAGCCGCGCCGATGCTCCTGCTGGCGGTCGGTGTCGCCGCCCACCGTGAACTTGACGGGCGTGCCCATGACGTCGGTGCGCCACGAGATGCGGGCGCCGATGCCGCCGAAATCGCGGTCGAGGTCGGCGACGCCGCCGGACGAGGTGGGCGCGACGCCGGAGAGCGCCAGGTATTGCCGGATGAGCCGCTGCCCGTAGTAGGCGGCGACGTGCAGCGTCGTGTTCTCGTCGAAGCGGTGATCGACGGCGGCGCCGCCCTGCGTCTGGTTGATCGTCTTGCGCGTGTCGAACTGCAGCGCGGAGGGATCGACCTGCCGCGGATTGGCCTCCCATTGCGCACGCGTGAGGCCGAGCGGATCCTGCGTCTCCGGCTGGTATTGCGTGTTGCCGATCAGCGTCAGGCGCGTGGCGTCGGTGAGATCGACGCGAAGCTTCGCGTTGACGAGGTCGCGATGCGCGGCGGAATGGTCGCGATAGCCCTCGGTGTCGAAGACGTTGCCGGCGACGACGTAGCCGGCGTTGGGCGTCGTACCGGTCAGCTTGATGCCGGTGGTCCAGAGGTCGTAGTTGCCGGCGCCGCCGTTGAACGTCACCGTCGGTTGCGCGCTGCCGTCCTCGGTGAACACCGAGATGACGCCGCCGGACGCGTTGCCGTACAGCGTGGAGAACGGACCGCGCAGCACCTCGATCCGCTGCGCCGAGAACAGGCTGAAGCTGCCGGTCTGACCCTGCCCGTCCGGCATCGTCACCGGAATTCCGTCCTGGTAGAGGCGCACGCCGCGCACGCCGAACGCCGCACGCGCGCCGAAGCCGCGCGAGCTGATCTGCAGGTCCTGCGCGTAGTTCTGGCGGTTCGCCGCAAACACGCCCGGCACGCGCGGCAGCGTTTCGGACATGTTGACGGCGGGCTGGCCGTCGCGGATCACGCTGCCGTCGATGATGTCGATCGACGCCGGCACGTCGAACGCGCGCTCCGCCGTGCGCGTGGCGGTCACCACCACGGGGTCGAGCGGCACCGGGCTGGCCGCCGTCTGCGCGCGCACCGCGAGCGGCAACGACGCCAGCGATACGCCGGCGAGCGCGGCCAGGCGGCGCAGGAGGGAGAAACCGGTCGGCCGCAAGGTCGGTGAACGCGAGTATGCCAGGGGGGCGAAGGCCGCTAGCATAACTGCGCCGGCGCCGCAGGACGAGATTGGTTGCACAGGCGGCGCTCGCGCCGGCGCGGATTGACGTATCCTCTCGCGCCGGAGGCCACCCGTGTCACGCTGTGCCCGCGCCCTGCTCCTCGCACTCGTCCCCCTTGCGTCGTTCCCGTACGCGGCGGCCGCGCCGCTCGCCTACGTGCCGAACGAAGGCTCCGCGTCGATCTCGGTCATCGACACGTCGACCGACAAGGTCGTGTCGACGCTGAAGTTCGGGCAGAAGCCGCGCGGAATCGCCGTGTCACCCGACGGCAAGCGACTCTACATCAGCGACCAGACGGCGAACGCGCTCGTCGTCGTCGACGTCGAGCGCCGCGCGGAAGCGGCGCGCGTGGCGCTCGGCGATTCACCGGAAGCGATCTACCTGTCGAGCGACGGCAAATGGCTCTCCGCCGCCATCGAGGAGAACGACCAGGTCCTGATCGTCGACACCGCCACCAACACCGTCGTCCGCAGGCTCAGGATGAAGGGCAGGAACCCGGAGCACGCGGTGTTCAGCCCGGACGGCAGATGGCTGTACGTGAGCGCCGAGGAAGCCGACTCGGTCGACATCGTCGACCTCGCCAAGGGCGAGGTCGTGAAGTCGGTGAAGGTGGGCGACCGGCCGCGGGGCATCGGCTTCCTGCCCGACGGCAGCCGTGCTTACGTCGCAGCGGAGAACGCCGACACGGTCAACGTGTTCGACACGGCGCGGCAGGAAGTGATCGCGCGCATCAAGGCCGGCAAGCGCAGCAACGGCGTCGTCGTGCACCCGGACGGCAAGCGGGTGTTCGTCTCGTCCGGCGGCGACGGCACGGTGCAGGTCATCGACACGGCGTCGAACACCATCGTCGCGACGATCCCCGTGGGCAAGCGGCCGTGGAACATGGCGCTCACGCCCGACGGCCGCAAGCTCTACGTCGCGTGCGGCCGCTCGGACGCGGTGGCCGTGATCGACACCGAGACCAACACCAAGATCGCCGACGTGCCCGTGGGCACGCTCCCGTGGGGCGTGGCGATCCGGTGAGGCACGGCGCCCGCTACGCGGCGTCGTTCAGCAGCCCGTGCTGCGCGGCGATCCGCATGAACTTGGCCGGCGTGTCCGCGTCGAGCTTCTGGCGGATGATCGTCTGGTAGTTCGCCACCGTCTTGTAGTTGAGGCACAGGAGCTCGGCCACCGCGCGCACCGAATGGCCCTTGGCCAGCAGACGGGCGATCTCGAACTCGCGGTCGGAGAGACGCTGCATGACGTCGGCCTCGCCCGAAACCTGCTGGAGCGCGAGCGAGCGCGCGATGTCGGGGCTGAGGTAGCGCTCGCCCTTCGCGACGGCCCGCACGGCGTCGACGAGCACGTCCGGCGCGCTCGCCTTGGTGACGTAGCCCATCGCGCCCGCCTGCAGCGCGCGATTGGCGAAGATCGGCTCGTCATGGATGCTGAACACCAGCACGCGGGCACGGGGCTCGCGCAGCAGCAGGCGGCGCATCGCCTCGAGGCCGCTGACGTCCGGCAGCGAGATATCCATCACCACCACGTCCGGCGGCGTCTGGCAGAACGCCTGGTACGCGGCGGCGGCGGTTCCCGCCTCCGCGATCACCTGGACGTTGTCCGCGCGCTCGAGCAGGCGGCGGTAGCCGACGCGGACGACTGCGTGGTCGTCGACGAGCAGCACCGAGATCGTTTCGTTCATGTAATCGCTGCGTGGCGCAGGGGAAGGATGGCCGACAACACGAATTCGCCGCCGGGCTCCGGCGTGGCGTCGAGGCGCCCGCCGAGCGCCTCGACGCGCTCGCGCATGCCGACGATGCCGAGGCCGGCGCCCGCCGGCGGGGCGACCGCGACCTGGCCGCGGCCGTCGTTGCGGACGGTGAGCTTGATGTTGCCGGTGGTAACCGGCGCCACGGGGCAATCGAGGACGATCTCGACCCGCGTGGCCTGCGCGTGCTTGGCGACGTTCGTGAGCGCCTCCTGCACGACGCGATACAGCGTGATGTTCACCGACTCGTCCCACGTGGCGCCGTCGGGCGGCGTGGCGAGATCGAAACGGACGGCGGGCAGGCGCTTCTGCCAGCCTTCGACGCAGTGCTCGAGCGCGGCGACGAGGCCCAGCTCGTCGAGGCCCGCGGGCCGCAGCCGGGCGATCGTCTCGCGCATGGCGCCCTGCACGTGATCGGTGATGCCGATGATCGACAGCGCGGTGTCGCGGACGTCGGCGGCCGCCGCGCGCGCGTCGCGCAGGCTCACCGCGTCGACCTTGATCGCGTTGAGGTACTGGCCGAATTCGTCGTGCAGCTCGCGCGCGAGATTGCGGCGCTCGTCCTCCTGGATGCGGACGTTCTCGCGCGCGAGGCGCCGGTTGGCGTCGAGCGCCGCGACGAGCTCGGCTTCGGCGACGAGGCGCCGCGCGAGCTCGGAGCGTGCCTCGCCCATCCGCCGCCATGCGAACACCGCGACGGCGAGCGCGACGAACACCAGCACGCCGGGAATCTCATCGACGTCGTACTGCTCGTTGGGCTGCAGCAGAGCCAGCAGGTTGTCGCCGACGTTGAGCCACATGCTCAACAGCGTGAACACGATGGTGGCGACGACGATCGCGACGAGGTCGCGCACCACGGCGGAGCGCGGCAGGCCGGCCTTCAACGGCAAAAGGTCCCATCCCGGGTGAACGAATGCAGGGTCGTCAAGACTGGCCGCCAGCGTCATGTTGTGCCTTGCAGCGCACGATGCACCGACCGTGCGCCGTCGCTTCGATAAGATACTACGGGCCGCCGAATGATTCGCACTTTCAGAAACGCTCCGCATGCAATTCTCGTGCTCGCGAGCGTCACGCTCGTCGGCGCGCCGGATCGCGCGCGGGCCGCCGACAATCCGGCGGAAGTGCTGGAACTGCCGTCGGTGCAGGTGGTGGGCACGACGCCGCTGCCGGGCCTCGGCGTGGCGCTGCGCGACGTTCCCGGCAACGTGCAGCTCTTCGGCCAGCGCGAGATCGGCGCGCAGCGCCTGCCGACGCTCACGCAGTTCCTCGACCAGAACGCCAACAGCGTCAGCGCCGCGTCGGGCCAGGGCAATCCGTTCCAGCAGTCGGTGACGTTCCGCGGGTTCGCGGCGTCGCCGCTGATCGGCACGCCGCAGGGCGTCTCGGTGTTCCAGGACGGCGTGCGCATCAACGAGGCGTTCGGCGACGTCGTCAACTGGGATCTGCTGCCGCCGATGGCGATCTCGACCATGCAGCTCATACCGGGCTCGGTGCCGGCGTTCGGCCTCAACACGCTGGGCGGCGCGCTCGCGATCTACACCAAGAGCGGCGCGCAATATCCCGGCGCCAACGTCGACGTCTCGGGCGGCTCGTTCGGCCGCATCGACGCGCAGGTCGAGGCCGGCGGGTCGCGCGGCCGTATCGACTGGTACGGCGCCGGCCGCTACCTCGACGACAACGGCTGGGCCGAGCACAACGCGAGCCGCCTGCAGCAGTTCTTCGGCAAGATCGGCTACCAGGACGAGATCACCGACCTCGACGTCAGCGCCACGCTCGCCGACAACACGCTCGAAGGCGCGCAGACGCTGCCGCTGTCGATGCTCGGCAACCCGCGCCAGTCGTACACGTATCCCGACCGCAACCAGAACAAGCTCGCGTTCATCGCCGCGAAGGGCAGCCGCTTCCTCCGCGAAGACGTGCTGCTCGGCGGCAACGTCTATTACCGCCGCTATCGCAACGCGAACTTCAGCAGCAACGTCAACGACGACTACGGGGTGCCGGACGGCGACGGCGTGCCGGCGCAGAACCCCGCGACGAACGACCGCGCGACGATCGACCAGACGAGCTGGGGCGCGGGTCTGCAGCTCACGGCCACCGCCCGGTCGGGCACCGTCGCGCACCAGATCGTGGGCGGGGTCACCGGCGATTTTGGACGCACGCAGTTCACGCAGCAATCGCAGCCGGCCGACTTCACCGCCGACCGCGCGACGGTGGCCACCGGCCCGTTCGTCACCGAAACGGACGCCGATCTGCGCAACGACTACTACGGCGTCTACCTGGCGGACACGATCGCGCTCGATCCCCAATGGACGCTTACGCTCGCGGCGCGCTACAACCAGGCGCATATCATGATCGCCGACCGCAGCGGCACCGACCCCGCGCTCGACGGCACGCACACGTTCTCCCGGGTGTCGCCGGCGATCGGGCTCAACTGGAACCCGACGCCTGCGCTCACCGCCTACGCGAGCTACAACGAGGGCATGCGCGCGCCCACGCCGATTGAGCTCACGTGCGCCGATCCGGCCGCGCCCTGCAAGCTGCCGAACCAGTTCCTGGCCGATCCGCCGCTGCAGGCGGTCGTGTCTCGGACGCTCGAGACCGGCGCCCGCGGCAAGCTCGGCGCGGCGTCGCGCTGGTCGGCGGCCGTCTACCGCACGGACCTCACGAACGACATCCAGTTCATCGCGAGCGGCAGCGGCGCCGCCAACGCCGGATATTTCCAGAACGTCGGCAAGACGCGCCGCCAGGGCGTCGAGCTCGAGGGCGAGACGCGCGCCGGCGACGTCACGCTCAATCTTCGCTACAGTCACCTCGACGCGACGTTCCAGTCCGGCTATCTCGCGACGAGCCCGAACAACTCCAGTGCCGACGCCAACGGCGTGATCGTCGTGCGCCCCGGGGACCGGCTCCCCGCCGTGCCGCGCGACACGGCGAAGCTGCGCGTCGAGTATCAGCCGGTCGAGCGGCTCGCGGTCGGCCTCAACGTGCTCTACGCCGGCCCGCAATACGCGCTCGGCGACGAGAACAACCAGGACCGGAACGGCCCGCTGCCGTCGTATGTCGTGCTGCATCTCGACGCCCGTTACGACGCGACGCCTGACCTGCAGCTCTTCATGACGGTGTCGAACCTCTTCGATCGCCGCTACCAGACGTTCGCGCTGCTCGGCGCGAACGCGTTCACGGGACCCGGCGACACGTTCGGGCCGTCGCAGGGCATCGCGACCGTCGCCGAGCAGTTTCGCGCGCCGGCCTCCCCGCGCGGCATCTTCGTCGGCCTGCGCTACGCGTTCGGCGGCGGGCGCGCGGCGAAGTAGCGCGGCGCGCGCGGTAAACTGGGACGATGAGCATGCGAAAGGCGGGAAGGCCCGACGCGCCGCCGCGCAGCGCCGGCCGGCGCTGCGCGCTGCGCAGCCTCGTCGCGCTGCCGCTCACCGCGTGGCTCCCGCCGTCCGCGCTGCGCGCGGCGACCGACGATCCGCTCTGCGCGGAAGGCCCACGTGCGCGGCACGCGCTGGTCGTGCCGTCGGATCGCGGCTATCTCGGCCGTCTCGCGCCGCGCGGCGCGCCGCTGACGCTCGTGGCCGGCCCGCGCGGCCGGCTGCCGGCGGGCGTGACGCACGGCCCCCTCGCCTATCGCGTCCGGCACGGCGGCCGCGACTACGTCAATCCCACGCTGCTGCTCGAGCCCGGCGAGCGCGTACGCATCACGCTCGACAATCGCCTCGACGCGCCGACGATCGCCCACTGGCACGGCCTCGCGGTGGACACGGCGAACGACGGCAACGGCTCGACGCTCGCGGCGCCCGGCGCGCGCCATGCGTACGATTTCGTCGTCCGCGACCGCGGCGCGCTGTACTGGTACCACCCGCATCCGCACGGCAGCACGGCGCGCCAGACGTACGACGGCCTTTACGGCCTCCTCGACGTCGACGACGACGACCAGCGTGGGCTGCGGCGCGCGCTGGATCTCGTACCGGGGCGCACGGAGCTGACGCTGGTGCTGCAGGACCGCCGCGCGGGCGCGGGCTACGCGCCCGCCGCCGCGGACCTCACGCACGGCCTCTTCGGCGACGACATGTTCGTCAACGGCGTCGCCTGTCCCTACGTCGACGTCGCGTCGCGGCTCTATCGTCTGCGCGTGCTCAATGCGTGCAACGCGCGCACGCTGCGCGTCGCGTTCACGACGGCCGCCGGCACGCGCGTGCCGTTCACCGTCGTCGGCAACGATGGCGGCCTGCTGCCGGCGCCCGTCACCGTGCAGGAGGCTTTCCTCGCCGCGGCCGAGCGCCTCGACCTGCTGGTCGACCTGCGCGACGCGCCGGTCGGCGAAACCGTGTCGCTCGCGTCGCTGGCGTTCGATCCGATGCACGCGGAGGTCGGCGAGCCCGCCGCGGTCGATCATGCGGCGATGGGGCATGGCGGCGGCGCCTCCGCCGACGCCGGGGCGGGCGCGCAGGCGCACGACCACGCGCACGCCGCAGGCTGGCCCGAGGGCGCGCCGCGGCGGCTGATGGACATGCGCGTGCGCACGCGCGTCCGCTACGACCGCGCCGTGCCGGCGACGCTCGCGCCGCTGGCGCCGATCGACATCGCGCAGGCGCGGGAGCGGCCGTTCCGCCTCGGCTACAACAAGGGCCGCTGGCGCATCAACGATCGCGTGTTCGTGATGGGCGAGACGCCGGTGGAGGTCGCGCGCGACACGACCGAGATCTGGCTGCTGCGCAACTACCACACCAGCATGCCGCACGCGATGCACCTGCATGGCTTCCACATGGAAGTGCTCGAGCGCGAGACGTCGCCGGACGCCGTCGCTGCGCTCGCGATCGACGGGCGCGGCAGGGTCGCGACCGATCTCGGCCGCAAGGACACGGTGCTCGTGTGGCCGGGCGAGAGCGTGCGGGTCGCCCTGCGCTTCGCCCTGCCCTGGCCGGGGCCGCAGACGTACGTGTTCCATTGCCACAATCTCGAGCACGAGGACGGCGGCATGATGGTGGGCGTGCGGGTCGCGTGACGCGGCTCCTGCTCGCGGGCGGCGGCCACTCGCATGTCGAGGTGCTGCGGCGCTTCGCCGCCGCGCCGCCGGCGGAGGTGGAGATGGTCCTCGTTTCGCCTTCGCCGCGACTCCTGTATTCCGGCATGGTGCCCGGCGTGATCGCCGGCCACTACACGCGCCGTGACGCGGAGATCGATCTCGCGCCGCTGGCGGCGCGCGCCGGCGCGCGTTTCGTCGCGGCCGCCGTGACCGCGCTCGACCCCGCCGCCCGCGCCGCCACGCTCGACGACGGCAGCGTGCTCGCCTTCGACGTCGCGTCGCTCGACGTAGGGGCGAGCGCCGGGAGCGGTCTCGGCGGCGCGGACGCTCACGCGATCGCGGCGCGCCCGCTGGAGGCGCTGCTGACTGCATGGGCACGGATGCGCGAGGACGCCGCGCGCGGTGCTGTGCGAGCGGTGGCGATCGTCGGCGGCGGTATCGCCGCCATCGAGATCGCCTGCGCCGTCCGCCACCGGTTCCGCGCCGATCTCGGCCCGGGGGCGCCCGCGGTGGCGCTCGTCACCGACGAGGCGACGCTCGGCGCGCGCCAGCCCGACGGCGTGCGGCGGCGGCTCGTCCGCATCGTCGAGGCGCATGCCATCGCCGTGCACGCGGGGAGCGCGGCGGAGTCGATCGATGCGGACGGCGTGCGGCTCGCCCACGGCGGCCGCGTCGCCGCCGATCGCGTGGTGGTCGCGACGGCTGCGCTGCCGGCCGCGTGGCTGTGCGACGGCGGGCTCGCGTGCGACGCCCGGGGCTTCGTCAGGATCGGCGCGACGCTGCGATCGGTTTCGCACGAAGCAGTGTTCGCCGCGGGCGACTGCGCCGTTCAGGACGACGCGCCGCGGCCGCGGGCGGGCGTCTACGCCGTGCGCGCAGGGCCGCCGCTCGCCGCCAACCTGCGACGGGCGCTGGCCGGCCAGGCGCTGCGCGCGCACCATCCCCAGCGCACGGCGCTCGCGCTCATCGCCACCGGCGGGCGCTACGCGGTGGCGTCGCGCCCGCCGTGGTCGGCCGAGGGCGCCTGGGTGTGGCGCTGGAAGGACCGGATCGACCGCCGCTTCGTCGCGGCCTATCGCGCGGACGCCTGAGGAGCGGGCGCCGGTTATCATCTCGCGATGCCCCGCGCCTGCCTTCGCCTACTCCGCCGCCGTGGCGCCGCCGTGTCGTCGGTCCTGCTGCTGCTCACCCTGCTGGGGCCGTGCATCGCGTGGGCCGCCGACGAGATCGTCCTGGTCCCGCAGCAGGTCTCGCCGCACGGCTGGTTCTTCCAGGGAGACTCGGGCATGGCCGCCGCTGCGAACCGCGGCTTCATGTCGAACGCAGGGTTCGTCGTGACGAGCGACGCGGTGATCGTGTTCGACGCGCTTGGCACGCCGCCGCTCGGGCGGGCCATGATCGCGGCGATCCGCAGGATCACGCCGCTGCCCATCACGCGGGTGATCGTGTCGCACTATCACGCCGACCACGTCTACGGGCTGCAGGCGTTCAAGGCCGAGGGCGCCGCGATCTGGGCGTATCGCAAGGGCGAGGCGTATTTCACGTCGGGCGTGGCGGCCGAGCGGCTTGCGCAGCGGCGCGCCGATCTCGCCCCGTGGGTCGACGCCGATACGCGCGTCGTGCCGCCCGACCTCTGGCTCGACGGCGACACCGACTTTCGCCAGGGCGGCCTCACGTTCCGATTGGTGTGGTCGGGCGGCGCGCACTCGCCGGAGGACCTGATGATGTACGTCGTCGAGGACCGGCTGCTCTACTGCGGCGACCTCGTGTTTGCCGGCCGGATCCCGTTCGTCGGCAACGCCGACAGCAAGGGTTGGCTGAAAGCAATGGACAGGATGCTGGCCCTCGATCCCGCCGTCGTCGTTCCCGGCCACGGCGCGGTCTCGCGCGACGTGCGCCGCGACCTCACGACCACGCGCGACTACCTCGTCTACCTGCGGGCGGCGATGAGTCGCGGCGTGAAGGAGCTGGAGCCCTTCGACGACGTCTACGCGAGGACCGACTGGTCGCGCTTCCAGGACCTGCCGGCGTTCGCCGCCGCCAACCGAATCAATGCCTACGGCACCTACCTGCTGCTCGAGCAGGAAGAGCTCGCCGCCGCACCGCGATGAGCGCCGCAGGGCCGTCCCAAGGCGCTCGCCCCCTGGGGGGAAGCGGCGCAACGCGCCGCTCCGGGGGGATCAATTGAGCGCCGCTGGGCCGTCCCGAGGCGCTCGCCCCCTGGGGGGAAGCGGCGCAACGCGCCGCTGCGGGGGCATTGAATGAGCGCCGCTGCGCCTACCGCGAGCGATCACGTGCTGGCGGTCGCGGTGCGTGCCGCGCGGCGCGCGGCGAGCGTCATCATCGACGCGTCGCGCGACCTGCGGCGGCTGCCCACGTTCTCGAAGGAGCACGGCGACATCGTGTCGGGCGCCGACCGCGAGGCGGAGAGCGCGATCGCGGCGACGATCGGCGCGGCGTTTCCGGAGCACGCCGTGCTGTCGGAGGAATCGGGCGAGATCCGCCCCGGGCACCTCGAATCGGCGTTCCGTTGGGTGGTCGACCCGATCGACGGCAGCCTCAACTTCGTCCACGGCTTCCCGTACTACGCGGTATCCATAGCGCTGACCAAGAACGACGAGGTGACGCACGCCGTCGTGCTCGATCCGGTGCACGACGAGCTCTTCACCGCGATCACGGGCAAGGGCGCGCAGCGCAATGGCGCGCCGATCCACGTCTCGGCGTGCACGCGCCTTGCGGACGCCCTCGTCGGTACGGTGTTCCCGACGCGCCGCAGCCCGAAGATGGACTCCTACCTGCCGGTGTTCAACGCGCTGGTCGCGCAATGCGCGGGCGTGCGGCGAGCCGGCGCATGCGCGCTCGACCTCGCGCATCTGGCGAGCGGCCGCCTCGACGGCTTCTGGGTCACGAGCCTGAAGGCGTGGGACGTCGCCGCGGGAAGCCTGCTCGTCAGCGAGGCCGGAGGGCGCGTCGGAGACTTCGCCGGCGGCGGCGACTACCTTCGGACCAACGAGGTGATCGCGGCTGCGCCGGGCCTCTTCAATCCGCTGCGCGAGTCGATCGTGGCGGCGCGTCCGGCAGCGTGACGCCCGGCCGCGGCACGTCGCGGCGCGGCAGCCACAGCACCGCCAGGAACGTCAGCAGCGCGGTCGCCGCCATCGCCAGCAGCAGCACGCGGAAGCCCGCCGCCTTCACCACCGGCCCCAGCAGCCACACCGCGAGGGAGCTGACGCCGAACGCGACGGTGAGCCGCATCCCGGAGACGCGCGAGCGCATCCGGTCGTCGACGTAGCGGACGATCATCGCGTCGGTGAACGGGATCGCGCCGAACACCACGATCATGAACGCGATCATCAGCGCGTAGAGCGCCCACCCCTGCGCGCTCGCCGCCAGCGCGAAGAGCGGCACCTGCATCGCGACGATGCCGGCGTACAGGTACTTGAGCGGAACGCGGTCGATCATCAGGCCCACCGCCACCTGAGCGAACGAGCCGATGACGTAGACGAGCGCGAGCAGCATGCCGAGCGTGGCGGGATCCTCGACCACCCCCGCGAAGCGCTCGCGCAACAGCTCGCCATTCCCGTTGGTGGTGAAGTTGAACAGCAGGCTCGCCGTGACCGAGGCGATCGTCATCACCGCGAACAGCCGTCCGAACGCGGCATCGGTGGCGACGCGCGGACCGGTGGCGCGTCGCGCCGGCGCCTCGGGTTCGTGGGGCGCGAGGCGTGCGAACGCGACGCCGCAGGCCAGCGCCAGCAGCGCCGGCACGACGAACGCGGCGCGCCATCCCGCGTACTTGACGAGGAAGCCCGTGGCGACCGCCGAGAGCGCGACGCCGAGGTTGCCCGACAGCCCGTTGAACCCGATCGTGAGCCCGGGCCGCTTCGAATCGCGCACCAGCATCGGGATGCCGACGGGGTGATAGATCGACGCGAACGCGCCGAGCAGCGTGAGCGCGGCGGCAAGCTGCCAGGCGTTGCGCGTGAGCGCCGCGAGCAGCGCCGCGGCGCCCATGCCGAAGAAGAACACGAGCATCATCCGGCGCCGCCCCCACAGGTCGCCGAGCCGCCCGGAGGGCAGCGAGCCCAGGCCGAACAGCGCGAAGGCGCCCACGCCGTAAGGCATCAGGTCCTCCCACCGGGCGATGCCGAAATCGGTGGCGATCGCCGTGACCGCTGTGGCGAAGATCAGCAGGAACATGTGATCGATCGCATGGGCGACGTTCAGCAGCAGCGCGGTGGACCGCGGCATGCGGACGTGCGCCGGGGAAGGCGTCATTCGGCGAGCTCCTGCAATTGGGTCGCTAGTGCCGCCGACAGCGTCACGCCGGAGGCGGCGGCGCGGGCGGCGAGATCCGCGCGCCGCGCCCCGGGCAAGCGTACGCCATCGTCCTTCAGCATCTCGGCGACGAGCGTCTCGATGCGCTCGTCGTAGACGCCGCGCCCCGCCAGCGCCCCGGGATCGACGACCAGGAACGCCTGGCCGATCCGCGGGCGGTTGCCGTCGTCGACGAAGAACGTGTCGGCCTCGAAGCCGAACGCGGCGCCGGTGAGGGCGCAGGCGAGGAGCTCGACGACGAGCGCCAGCATCGCGCCCTTCGTGCCGCCCATCGGCAGCATCGAGCCCGTGAGCGCGGCCTTCGCGTCGGTCGTCGGCTGGCCGCTCGCGTCCAGGGCCCAGCCGAGCGGGATCGGCCGCCCTTCCTTCGCCGCCATCATCACCTTGCCGCGCGCGACCTCGGACAGCGAGAGGTCGATCATCAGCGGCGCGCCGTCGCGCCGCGGAAACGCCGCCGCGATCGGATTCGTGCCGAACACCGGATGCCGCCCGCCAGCCATCGGCATGGCGGACGGCGAGTTGCCGAGCGCCAATCCGACCATTCCCGCCGCGGCGACCGGCACCAGGTGATACGCGGCGACGCCGAAGTGGTGGCTTCGCGTCACGCCGGCGAAGCTGACGCCGTGGACGCGCGCGCGGGCGATCGCCTCGTCGACCGCCAGCGCGCAGGCCGGAAACGCGAGGCCGTCGCCGGCGTCGACGAGCACGGCGCCGCCGCGCTCGGCGAGCACCGCCGGCACGGCGTCGCCGTCGGCTCGCCCGTTGCGAAGATGCGTGGCGTACTGCACGACCCGGGACAGACCGTGCGAGGCCAGGCCCTGCGCCTCGGCGTCGACGAGCGCGGCGGCCGTCGAGTGCGCCATTGGGGGCGCGGCGCCTGCGCGCACGAGCGCGCGCTCGGCCAGCGCGGTCAATTGGAGGAGCGTGAACGTGGGCATCGTCAGTTTCCGCCGCCGAGCGCAGCCGCGACCTTGTCGGCGATCAGCGTCGACACGCGGGCGTTCGATTCGCGCGTGACGCCTGCGACGTGCGGCGTCAGCAACAGGCTGGGGCAGCCGGCGAGCGGCGAGCCCGCGGCCAGCGGCTCGGCGGCGAACACGTCGAGCGCCGCCCCGCCCAACCGGCCCTCGCGCAGCGCGGCCGCGAGGGCGGCCTCGTCGACCACGCCGCCGCGCGCGGTGTTGATGAGGATCGCGTCGCGCTTCATCGTCGCGATGCGAGCGGCGTCCATCAGTCCGCGCGTCGCCGCGGTGAGGGGCACGTGCAGCGACACGACGTCGGCGTCCGCCAGGAGCGCCGCGAGCGTCCGCGGCGTCGTGTCCTCGGCCGCCCACAGCGGCGCGTCCGCGGGCAGATTGGGATCGAAACCGATCGTCCGCATGCCGAGCGCCCGGCCGAGCCGCGCCGCGAGCCGGCCGATGCCGCCGAAGCCCACCAGGCCGAGCGTGCTGCCGGCGAGCTCGCGGCCGCTTCCCAGCGCCGCGCGCGGCCACGCACCCTCCGCAACCGCCGCGGTGGCGCCGTACGCGCCGCGCCGCAACAGCATCGCCGCGCCGATCACGTATTCCGCCACGGCGAGCGCGTTGGCGCCGGTGGCCGGGATCACCGCGATGCCACGCGCCTCGCAAGCGGGGACGTCGATGTTGTCGAGTCCCACGCCGAGCCGGCCGACGACTTTCAGCGCGGCGGCGGCATCGAGCAGCGCGGCGTCCACCTGCGTGCGATTGCGCACGATCAGCGCCTGGGCGCCGGCGAGCGCCGCGCGCAGATCGGCGGCGCGGTCGACCAGATCCTTGTCGTAGCGAACGTCGAAGCGCCCCGCCAGCGAAGCGACGGCGGCGTCGTCCATGAATTCGGCGATGACGATCTTCACGGCCGGGGCAGCATCGCGTCCATGCTCATTTGGCGAACAGGCGATCCATGTCGGCGAACGCCTTGAACTCCAGCGCGTTGCCGAACGGATCGAGAAAGAACATCGTGGCCTGCTCGCCGGGCTCGCCCGCGAAGCGCGTGTACGGCTCGATGACGAACTCCACGCGGGCGGCGCGGAACCTGTCCGCCAGCGCCTGCCAGCTCGGGAGGTCGAGCACCACGCCGAAATGGCGCACGGGGACGTTCTCGCCGTCGACCAGGCTCGTCGCGTCGCTCATGGCAGCGGCCGCCACCTTGTGCGCGACGATCTGGTGGCCGAAGAAGTCGAAGTCGACCCAGTCGTCGCTGCTCCGGCCTTCGGCGCAGCCGAGGAAGCCGCCGTAGAAGCGGCGCGCGGCCTCGAGGTCGGTGACGGGGAATGCGAGGTGGAAGCGTGGATAGCGGGCGGTCGGTAGGTGCGGTTCCATGGGCGGCGGTGACAGTTGCGTGGACATGCGGAGAGAGTGCGGGGCCGTCAGGCCTGCATCCCCCATTTGCGGACGGTGCGGGTCTCGATCCAGCGGAAGATCGCGTTCTCGACGATCAGCCCGATCACGATCACGGTGAAAAGTCCCGCGAACACGTTCGGGATGTCGAGCTGGTTCTTGTTCTCGTAGATGTACCAGCCGAGGCCGCCGGCGCCGGAGGAGACGCCGAACACGAGCTCGGCGGCGATCAGCGTGCGCCAGGCGAACGCCCAGCCGATCTTGAGCCCCGTGAGGATGCTGGGGAAAGCGGCGGGAATCAGGATGGCCGCGACGTAGCGCAGCCCGGAGAGCCCATAGTTGCGCCCGACCATCCGGAGCGTGGGCGACACCGACCGAAACCCCGAGTGCGTGTTGAGTGCCACCGCCCACAGGACCGAATGGATGATGACGAACACGATGCTGCCGTAGCCGAGGCCGAACCAGATCAGCGCCAGCGGCAACAGCGCGATCGCCGGCAGCGGATTGAACATCGAGGTCAGGAGCTCGAGGAGATCGGTCCCGGTGCGCGACAGGATCGCGACCACGGTGAGCGCGGTGGCGCACACGATGCCGAGGGCGTAGCCGATCAGCAGCACGCGCAGCGACGTCAGCGCCTTGCCCACCAGCTCCCCGCTGCGGATGCCATGGAAGAACGCCTCGACGGTGGCGGAGAACGTCGGCACCAGCAGCGGATTGTTGAGCCAGCGCGCGTATCCCTCCCAGATCAGCGCGAGCATCACCAGCAACGCGACCTTGCGGACGGCACCGATGTTCGTCGTGCGCTCCCACGCCGACAGCGGAGCCTCCGCGACGCCGAGCGCGCCGGCGGCGACCGGCTCGCGGACGACCTCGGGTCGCGCGGCGAGTCCGTCGGGACTCACTTAAGGCTCCTCCGCGCCGCGCGCCGCGGCGCGATTCGCCCCGGGGGAGCCATTCGTGCTCATGTCAGCGCCGACGCGTCGGCACGGTCGGAGAAGAGCATCGCGTGGATGCGTCCCTCGAGCGCCGCCACGGCGTGCGCGTCCGCGGCGCCGTCGAGGCTGTTGAGCTCCGCGCGCACCTGGCCCGGATGCGGCGTCAGCAGGAGGATGCGCGTGCCGATCCGGATGGCCTCGGCGATCGAATGGGTGACGAACACCATCGTGAGGTTCGTGCCTTCCCACAACGCGAGCAGCTCGTCCTGCATGCGGCGGCGCGTGAGCGCGTCGAGCGCCGCGAACGGCTCGTCCATCAGCAGGATGTCGGGCTCCATCGCCATCGCGCGCGCGATCGCCACGCGCTGCTTCATGCCGCCGGACAGCATGTGCGGATAGCTGTCGGCGAATTCGTCGAGGTGGACCTTGCAGATGTACTCGCGCGCGCGGGCGTCGGCCGCCGGCCCGGCGAGCCGGCCGCTCGCGAGCAGCGGAAACGTGACGTTCTCGAGCACCGTCCGCCACGGCAGCAGCTGGTCGAATTCCTGGAACACCATCATGCGGTCGGGGCCGGGCTTGCCGATGCGCTGGCCCTTGAGGCGAATCTCGCCTTCGACCGGCGCGAGGTAGCCGCCGATGGCCTTCAGCAGCGTGGACTTGCCGCAGCCGGAGGGGCCCAGCACGACGAACCGCTCGCCGGCCCGCACGTCGAAATCGACGCGGTACGTTGCCGTGACGAGACGCGCGGGCGTCTTGTATTGCAGCGTCACGCCCCGCACGTCGAGGAACGGTGCGGTGGCGGCGTCCCCGGTCATGCCTGCCACGGCAGGCGGTCGAGGTCGACGTTGCCGCCGCTGACGATGATGCCGACACGGCGGCCGCGCAGGTCGAGCGAGCCTTCGAGGAGGCACGCGAGCGGCACCGCGGACGACGGCTCGACGACGATCTTCATCCTCTCCCACGTCATGCGCATCGCGCGAACGATCGCCGCCTCGCTGCACGTGCCGAACGCGGCGACGTGCGCGCGGAGCGCAACGAGCGTGCGCGGCGACAGCGTGGTGCGCAGGCCGTCGGCGATCGTCGTGGTCGGCGGCAGCGGCTCGACCTGTCCCGAGCGAAAGCTCGCGGCGGCGTCGCCGGCGTTGGCGGGCTCCGCGCCGTAAACTGCGACGTCCGCGCGCGTGGACGTCGTGGCGATGGCGGTGCCGGACAGCAGTCCGCCGCCGCCGCACGGCGCGACCACGGCATCGATGCCCGGCGACTGGGCTAGCAGCTCGAGCGCGGCGGTGCCCTGCCCCGCGATCACGCGCGGATCGTCGAACGGATGGATCAGCGTGGCGCCGGTCTCCCGCTCGATCTCGGCGCACTCGGCTTCGCGCGCCGCCACGGTGGCGGCGCAGAAGCGGATCGTCGCGCCGAACCGGCGCACGTTCTCCTGCTTCACCTTCGGCGCGTTCTCGGGCATCACGACCCACGCCGCGATGCCGCGGCGGCGCGCCGCGTACGCAAGCGCCGCGCCGTGGTTGCCCGACGAATGGGTGACGACGCCGCGCGCGGCCTCCGGCTCCGGCAGCGAGAACACGGCGTTGCAGGCGCCGCGCGCCTTGAACGCGCCCACGCGCTGGAAGTTCTCGCACTTGAAGCTGAGGCTCGCGCCCACCTCGGCGTCGATGGCCTCGCAGGTGAGCACCGGCGTCTCGTGAACGTGCGGCGCGATGCGGGCCTGGGCCGCGCGGATCGCGTCGATGTCCGGCAGGAGAAGCGCCGCGCCGGCGCCGGTGTCGTCGGGCATCGCGGGATCAGCTGCCGGGCAGGCCGTGGACGTTCGGGAAGAACAGGTCCTTCCAGCTCTCGGCCTTGACCTTGACCGCGCCGGTCTTCGCCATGAAATCGGCGAACTTCTGGATGCCCTGCGGCGTGGTCGTGTAGACGATCGCCGGATCGTTCAGCATCTTCAGGATGTTGTCGACGCTGTCCTTGTCCCGGGAGATGCGCAGATACGCTTCGGCCGCCGCGCGCTTGTCGCCGTTGATCTGAGCGGTGACTTCGTCGAGCGCCTTGACGAACGCGTCGTACAGCTTGGGGTTCTCGGTCCGGAACTTGTTCGTCGTCCATACGACGTTGAACGTCGCCGGGCCACCGAGCACGTCGTAGCTGTTCAGCACCAGATGGTTGCCGGGCCGCGCGAGCTCCTGGTACTGGAACGGCGGCGAGCCCAGGTGGGCGTCGATTTCCGATTGGCCGGACAAGAGCGCCTGCATGGCGTCCGGGTGCGACAGCGTGACGGTCCACGGATCGAGGCGGTTCTGCTGGCCCGCGCCGAACGCCTGCTCCGCCGCCATCTGGAGGATCACCGCCTGCACCGACACCTTGACGGCCGGCAGGGCGATGCGGTCCTTGTCGGTGAAATCCTTGATCGTCTTGACCGCGGGATTGCGCGTGACGAGGTAGAGCGGCATCGAGTTGAGCGACGCGATGCCGCGGACGTCGAGGTTGCCGCGCGTGCGCGACCACAGCGTGACGATCGGCCCGACACCGCCGGAGGCGACCTGCAGGCTGCCCGACAGCAGCGCGTCGTTCATCACGTTGCCGCCGGCGAACTTCGCCCAGTTGACCTTCACGTCGAGGCCCGCGGCCTTCGCGTGCTTCTCGATCAGCTTCTGCTCCTCCATCAGCATGAGCTGGAGGTAGCCGATGCCGTACTGCTGCGCGACGTTGAGCTCCGCGAGCTCGGCGCGCGCCGTGCCCGTCAGAGCCGCGAGCGCGACGGCGGCGGTCGCCAGCGTGCGCAGGAGTCTTGCGATCATCGAGAAGCTCCGGTCCGTCAAACCGCCGATTATAGGGGCTCCGGCAGCGCGGGTCTAAGGCCGCGCGGCACTATCGACAGACGCGCGACGTCACGCGCTTTCGTACAGGCGCGTCAGCACGAACTCGCGGTGGCCGAGCGCCTCCGCGGCGGTGAGCCGCCCATTGGCGGTGCGGAACATCATGTCGAGGAGCTTGTCGCCGGCGTCGCTCATCGTGATTTCGCGCTGCAGCAGCCCCGACGTGTCGACGTCGACGTGCTCGCTCATCGTGCGCACCGTGCGCGGATTGGCGCAGATCTTGATGACAGGCACGATCGGGTTGCCGATCACGTTGCCCTGCCCCGTGGGAAAGAAGTGCACGGCGAAGCCCGACGCCGCGCACAGCGTGACCATTTCCGCAGCGGCAGACGAGCTGTCCATGAACCAGAGGCCGGGATGCGTCGGCATCTCCGCCTTGTCGAGCACGCCGTCGACGACGCATTTCCTGCCGATCTTCTGGATGTTGCCGAGCGCCTTCTCCTCGATCGTCGTCAGGCCGCCGGCGATGTTGCCTTTCGTGGGCTGCGACTCGGACAGATCGGTGGTCTTGTGCCGGTTGATCATCGCCTGGTAGCGGTCGAACATCCGCATGAAGTCGGCACGCACGCGGTCGTCGCGGCAGCGGGCGGCGACGATCGTCTCGCCGCCGGTGATCTCGGACGTCTCGCCGAAGACCAGCGTGCAGCCCGCGGCGTACAGCTTGTCGAACGCGTCGCCCACCGTGGGGTTGGCGCCGCAGCCGGACGTGGTGTCGGATTCGCCGCACTTGGTCGACACCCACAGCTCGTTCAGCGCGCATTCGACCCGGTGCTTCTCGCTCGCCCACTGCAGCAGCTCGCGCGCGGCTTTCGACGCCCGCATGATCGTGTCGTGGTCGCCGTGCAGCTCGATGCCGAAATGCTGGACGGGCTTGCCGGTGGCGGCGATGCCGTCCGCCACCTTCTTCGACCAGCCGTCCTCGATGCCGATCACTACCACCGCGGCGACGTTCGGGTTGCTGCCGGCGCCGATGAGCGTGCGGAAGTGCAGGTCGAGGTCGGCGCCGAACTGCAGCCGCCCGTACGGATGCGGGATCGCGAGCGTGCCCTTGATGTTGTTGGCGACCGCCTCGGCCGCCGCGTTGGACAGGTCGTCGACCGGCAGCACGATGACGTGGTTGCGCACGCCCACGCGGCCGTTCTCGCGGCGATATCCCCAGAAGGTCTCGTGCATGGCTACCACCGCTTCGTCTTGATGTTGTGGACGTGGGCGTGCTGCCCGCGCTTGATCGGCGCGACGACCTTGCCGATGTCGACGCCGTACTTGATCACCGTGTCGCCCACCGCCATGTCCTTCAGCGCGATCTTGTGGCCGATGGGGATGTCCTGCAGCGCCTCGAGCGTGATCGTGCGGTCCTCGTCGAGGATGAGTCCGGTCAGCGTGGCGCCGGCGGCGAGGCCTTCGACGACGACCACCGCCACCGAGTCGTTCGGATCGTGCAGCACGCAATGGATCATGGACAGCGCTCCGGGGTTCGCGGCGCCCCGAGGGAGCGCGCGGCGCGCACGCGCGGCGCCGGAGAGCGCGGCGACGGTGCGGATTGCCCAATCGTAGCCGGGCGCGCCTCGACCAGTCAACTAGATCATCTATATCATTTGCATCAGTTCGTGACGACGGGCTACACTCGGCCGGCATGACCGACGCCACGATCCCCGCCGTTCCGCTGTCCGTGCCGCTCTATAAGGAGGCGAAGCGGCAGATGATGGGCGCGCTCACCGCGGGCGAGTGGAAGCCGGGCGAGGCCATTCCGTCCGAGCGGCGCCTGTCCGCCCGCTACGGCATCAGCATCGGCACCGTCCGCAAGGCCATCGACGAGCTGGTCGCGGAGAACATCCTGATCCGCCAGCAGGGCCGCGGCACGTACGTCGCGAGCCACAACCGCGACCGGATGCTGTTCTACTTCTTCCACGTCGTGCCCGAGGCGGGGTCCAAGGCGTATCCCGACGTGCGCCTCCTTTCGTTCGGGCGCGGCAAGGCGGACCGCACCGAGGCCGAGCGCCTCGCCATCGCGCCCGCCGATCCCGTCCTGCGGATCCGCAACGTGCTGTCGCTGGGCGGCGCGCCGATCATCCTCGACGACATCGCGCTGCCCGTCGCGCGGTTCCCGGGTCTCACCGAGCGGCAGTTCCGCGCCCGCACGTCGACGATCTACAACCTCTACCAGGAGGCGTTCGGCATCTCGGTGGTGAAGACGAGCGAGCGCCTTCGCGCGATCCTGGCCGACGCCGACGCCGCGGCGCTGCTCGCGCTGCCGGCAGGCGCGCCGCTGCTGCAGATTCGCCGCGTCGCCCTCACCTACAACGACGATCCGGTCGAATATCGCGTCTCGCGCGTCAACACCGCGCGCCACGAATACTGGGCGGACATCGGCGCGGCCTGAAGCGGCGCGTCCGCGCTGATCCGGCGGATTGTGCTCGCGCAGGAAAGCCGCGACCCGGCCATAGAAATCGTAGCGGTTCTTCTCCAGCAGGTGGCGGGCCGCCTCGCCGGCGCGCGTCGGCTAGAATGCAGCGCCTCCTTTCGTCCTCACGACCATGACTGCCCTCACCTGCGCCGACATCCTCGGCGGCCGCGCGCCGCAGGACACGCCCGTCACCGTCAAGGGCTGGGTGCGAACGCGCCGCGACTCGAAGGCCGGCATCTCGTTCGTCAACGTCTCCGATGGATCGGGCTTCCATCCGGTGCAGGTGGTGGCGCCCAACGCGCTTCCGAACTACGCGGACGAGGTGCAGCGGCTCACGGCCGGATGCGCCGTCGAGGCGACCGGCGTGATCGTGCCGTCGCCGGCGAAAGGTCAGCCGTTCGAGATGCAGGCGAGCGCGATCCGCGTCGTCGGCTGGGTGGAGGACCCCGACACCTATCCGATTCAGCCGAAGCCGCACACGATGGAGTACCTCCGCGAGGTCGCGCACCTGCGGCCGCGCACCAACGTCATCGGCGCCGTCACGCGCGTGCGGCACACGATCGCGCAGTCGATCCACCGCTTCTTCGACCAGCACGGGTTCGTCTGGGTCAACACACCGATCATCACGGCCTCGGACGCCGAGGGTGCCGGCGAGCTCTTCCGCGTGTCGACGCTCGACCTCATGAACCTGCCGCGCGGGGCGGACGGCAAGGTGGATTTCGCGCAGGACTTCTTCGGCACGGAGGCGTTCCTGACCGTCTCGGGCCAGCTCAACGTCGAGACGTATTGCATGGCGCTGTCGAAGGTCTACACGTTCGGGCCGACGTTTCGCGCCGAGAACTCGAACACCAGCCGCCATCTCGCGGAGTTCTGGATGATCGAGCCCGAGATCGCGTTCGCCGATCTCGCCGACGACGCGACCCTCGCCGAGGCGCTCCTGAAGCACATCTTCCGCACCGTGCTGGAGGAGCGCCCCGACGACATGGCGTTCTTCGAGGAGCGCATCGAGAAGGGTGTGATCGCCAAGCTGCAGGGCATCGTCGACCACGAGTTCGTGCGGATGGATTACACCGACGCGATCCGCGTCCTCGAAGGCGCGAAGCAGAAGTTCGAGTTCCCCGTGCGCTGGGGCATGGATCTCCAGTCGGAGCACGAGCGCTACGTCGCCGAGACGTACGCGAAGAAGCCCGTGATCCTGATGAACTACCCGAAGGAGATCAAGGCCTTCTACATGCGCGCCAACGACGACGGCCGGACGGTCGCCGCGATGGACGTGCTCGCGCCGGGCATCGGCGAGATCATTGGCGGCAGCCAGCGCGAGGAGCGTCCTGACGTGCTCGACGCGCGCATCGTCGAGGCCGGCATGGACCTCGCGCACTACGGCTGGTACCGGGACCTGCGCCGCTACGGCACGGTGCCGCACGCCGGCTTCGGCCTGGGTTTCGAGCGCACGGTGGCCTACGTCACCGGTCTCGCCAACGTGCGCGACGTGATCCCGTTTCCGCGCACGCCGGGCAGCGCGCGCTACT
>Ga0207691_10000448_pt1 | contig 40796 bp, 34 predicted proteins | sample KBSM13metaG_FD_184327 | JGI IMG/M metagenome (GOLD analysis project Ga0207691, IMG submission 184327) | Miscanthus rhizosphere microbial communities from Kellogg Biological Station, Michigan, USA - KBS M1-3 metaG (SPAdes) (version 2) | ecosystem: Host-associated > Plants > Roots > Rhizosphere >...
GGGCACGGCGCGTGTGCGGGCCTACTACGACGTGATTCCCGATCGCGAGAGCGCGCTCACGCTCAATGAAGCTGCGTCGAACCAGTACGGCGATCCGCAGCTGAAGCTGACATTCCGTGACAGCGCCGAGTCGGCGGCGGTGCGCGGGCATACGGAGGATTCGATCAAGGCCCTGTTCCAGCGGATGGCGCGTGCTGGTAACGGCGAGATCATCCGAACGGCGGTCGACGACTTTCAGGATCATCCGGCCGGCGGGTGTCGCATGGGTGATGATCCCGCGACGAGCGTGGTGGATAGCCACGGGCGCGCGCACGATCACGAGAACCTGTTCGTGGTTGGCGCGCCGACGAGCGTGAGCGGTGGCTGTGCCAACGCGACGTTGACGTTTCTGGCGGTCGCGCTGCGTCAGGCGACGGCGATCGGTCAGGCCTTTCCGGCGCGGCGGTCGACATGATCGGGAATCGGGAATCGGGAATCGGGAATCGGCCGGCCAAGCTCCTCGGCGCATGCGCGGTCGCGATCGGCACCACAACGCTAGTGACGACTTGTACACGACCGCCCGGTGCCGGGCCGGCGGCGCTGACGGCCGAGGCGAGCTCGAGCTCACGCAAGCCTAACGAGTGGCCGGTGTACGGCGGAGATGCCGGCGGGCTCAAATACTCGCCGCTCACGACGATCGACCGGTCGAACGTCGCTCGACTCGCCGTCGCGTGGACGTGGAAGACCGGCGAGCAGGCGATTCCCGCGAGCGGCACGACGCTCGCTGCGCGCCCGGGACAGTTCCAGGTAACGCCGCTCGCGATCGGCGATACGCTCTATCTCAGCACGCCGTTCAACCGCGTCGTCGCGCTCGACGCGGCGACGGGACGCGAGTACTGGTCGTACGATCCAAGAGCGTATGAGGCCGGCCAGCCGTCGAACGGTACCGGCTTCGTTCACCGTGGCGTCGCGACGTGGACCGATGGCAAGGAGCGGCGGATTCTCATCGCGAGCCGCTGGCGATTGATCGCGCTCGACGCGGCGACCGGCAAACCGATTCCGACGTTCGGCACGAATGGCGAGGTCGATCTCACGGCGAACATCCTGTGGAGCGTCGAGCGAAAGCACTACACGAACACGTCACCGCCGGTCGTCTACGGCGACCTTGTGATCGTCGGCAACGGAGTCGGCGACCGGCTCGTGTACAAGCGTGATCCCCCAGGCGACATCCAGGCGTTCGACGTTCGCACAGGCCGTCGGGTGTGGCGTTTCAATCCCATTCCGCAACCGGGCGAGTACGGCAACGAGACGTGGGAGGACAGCTCGTGGTCGCGCATGGGACACACGAACGTATGGGCGCCGTTCACCGTCGACGTTAGGCGGGGGCTCGTGTACCTCCCGTTCGGTACCCCGAGCAACGACTGGTACGGCGGTGAGCGACACGGGCACAATCTGTTCGCCGAGTCGATCGTGTGTCTCGATGCGAAGACGGGGCGGCGCGTGTGGCACTATCAGATCACGCACCACGGCCTGTGGGACTACGACCTGCCGTCGCCGCCGGTGCTGGCGACGATCCACACGGATGGCCGCGCGATCGACATCGTCGCGGTCGTCACCAAGCAGGGATGGGTGTTCGTGTTCGATCGCGTGACGGGACAGCCCATCTGGCCGATACAGGAGCGCGCTGTGCCGGCGAGCAGTGTTCCGGGTGAACGCGCGGCGGCGACGCAGCCTTTTCCGACGAAGCCGCCGCCGTTCGCGAAGCAGGGATTCACGGAGGACGATGTCATCGACTTCACGCCCGAGGTGAAGCGGCTCGCGCTGGCGGAGATCCGTCAGTATCGCACGGGGCCCTTGTACACGCCGCCGTCGCTCGAGGGGACGATCGTGATGCCGGGCGCGATCGGGGGTGGCGGATGGGGCGGCGGCGCGTTCGATCCCGCGACGGGCATGTTGTACGTGAAGGCGACGAACAATCCGGCGCTGTTCAAGCTGTTCCCCGTGGAGAGCCCGTCGGACACGGTGCAGGCACGGTACATGGTGGAGCTGGGTCGCGCGTTAGGCGCGCGAGCACCCGCCACGGAGACGAGCGAGCGGACGGCGGAGCTTCCGGTGCACAAGCCGCCCTACGGCACGCTGACGGCCATCGATCTCAACCGCGGCGAGCAGCGCTGGCAAGTCCCACTCGGCGACGAGCCGTCGATTCGGAATCATCCGTTGCTCCGGGGCGTGACGCTTCCGCCGTTGTTAGGCGTGCGTGGTGCGCCGGGACCGATCGTGACGGCGAGTGGGCTTCTGTTCGTGACCGGAGGCGGTCAGGTGCTGTACGCGATCGACTCGCGTGACGGTCGGACGCTCTGGCAGCACGACTTCGGCCGCGTGGCGTATTCCGTGCCCATGACGTATGCGACGCGGGATGGTCGGCAGTTCGTGGTGGTCGCGACAGGATCTGGGGCGAATGCGGAGCTGGTGGCGTTCTCCGTTGCTGCTCGCTGACTGCTGCTTGCCCGGAGCAAGTAGGACAGGATTGGAGCCTCGACCAGCCTATCGCTGAGACAGACCGACAGGAGTGAATAACGAACTGCGGGAACTACGGGAGCCGCGGGAACGGCATGACAGGATTGCCAGGATTGGCAGGATTAACAGGATGACATCAGGGGGCGCGGCCACTCGCCGAGGCATAGAGCCGACGCCCTCTATGGTGTCAATCCTGCAAATCCTGCAATCCTGTCATGCAGTTCGTTGTTGTCGTTGTGTTCTCGGCTGCGAAGGATGCTGGCCCGCGTTAGGTGAGCCGGATACTCATTCCTGTTTCAAAGCCACCGTCTTGTCCAGGCCATCGCCGCCGCGGTGCTGCGCGTGGACGAACAACGCGTTGCTGTTCAGGTCGAAGTAGATGCCGGTCGGCTCGGCGCTGCAGTCCGTGAGTGATGCGAATCGCACGACGCTCGCCGCTGGCTGGTGCGGCTGGCCGATTGGTGGGGTTGCGACCCAGATGTCGTCGCCACGCTTCGTCGATGACGCGGTGCCGGGATCCTCGGTGATGTACAGGTTGCCGGAACGATCGAGCGCGAGATTGTCCGGCATCTCGAAGTCGCCCTGCACTGCGTTCACGGCCCACTTCACGTAGTCGTACACGAACGCGGTCGCGTGTGCGCTGCCGCCCTTCGGCTCGCGCAGATCGATGGCGATGACGCGATTGTCGGCGGGGTTCGACGGACCGGTCAGTGCGACGTAGAGGACGTTCGCTCCACCGCGGTTATTGCCGGTGGAGGTTGCGAGCTCCACATCCTCGGGCCGGTTGTAACCCGTCGCGCCAGCAGCCAGCGCGGCCGCGTTCGCGTCAGCCTGCACCGCCGTCCGATCGAGCGGGATCCACTCGGCGTCGCCTACGCGGTCGCCCGTCGGGTTCGTGATCTCGAGCGCGTACAGCTGGCCGCTCGAGAGATCGCCGCGCGAGTCCGGAACGAAGCGGAAGATGAATCCGGGGTTCGTCTCGCTGATGCCGTAGACGTTGCCCTGGGGATCGATGCGCATGCCTTCGTGTGACTTGATACCGAGTGCCGGGCGCGCGTTGAGCTCGCTGGTGGACGGGTTCAACTCCCACACCTTGCCGGCGGCGCGCTCTTCCGCGATGAGCAGCGTTCCCCATGGCGTCCAGGCGATGCCGTCGAGCGAGCCCCAGTCATTGCGTTGCACGAGCATCTTCGTCGTCCCGGTCACGAGGTCCGTGACGCTGACACCAGTGTTCGTGTTGAGGCCGAGCTCGTGTGTCTGGTAGATGAAGCGGCCCGCTTCAGGTCCCGTTTCGTTCTGCGTGATCATGTCGGGATTGCCCATGTAGTCGGGCTCCGACGCGATGTTCGCCTGCGTGAAGCCGGCGGGAATCGTGAACAGCGCGTTCACGTTTCCGCCGGTGGTGCACGCGGCGGACGATGCGAGTGGCGAGAACTGGAACGCGCCGGTGGTGGCGGAGCCGGCCTTGGCGAGCGTAGCAGTGCGCGCGGCGATCGGCGCCGTGGCCGCGTCGTCGGCACAACCGGCGAGTGTCATCACGGCGAGCGCCGACAGCGCGAGCGCGGGGGACTGCATTTTCGTGGAGATCGGGAACATCGGGAACATGAAGTCTCCGGGCGGGGTGGTCGATCCGAGACCGGTATCGGCATCGCGGTACCGGCTCGCGTGAGCGGGGAACATCCACTCGTTAGGCCACGATTCTGGCAGCGTTGCGTCGCGACTGTGTCAAGAACCGGTTTCGAACGTGACCGTGCGTGACCGCGGCAGTGGTTGGACATCACGCCCGTCTGGCGCCGGGACTCCTCCACGCCCTTCACCGTGCCAGCGAGGTCCTTGGCCGCTCGCGCGCACGTGACGGCACGGGCATTGATGCCAATGGCCTTTCGTCGCACGCCTCAGCTTCTCCAGCTCCCCGTCGTATGGACTCCCCAACCCGCCAACCTCCCGTATCGCTCGGCGCCACTACGGCTTACGCCGCGATAACAGCAGCCGGGGGCGCCGTACCCGCGGGACGCGCATCGGTTCGGGTCCTCATCGCCTCGGTCATCGCGATGGTCATCGTTGCCGCTGGCGTAGCGATAGATCTGTCGTCGCGGCCCGCGCTCGCCGCCTCGCCGCTGCGCACGACCGCACGCGCGTCACGGCACGTGTCGGTCGACACGCTGCCGCGCACCTGGATCGAGATGAAGAACGTCGACCTCCGCATCGCGACCGACGCTGTCGTCGGAATTCGTCAGCTCCGCGGCGAGGTGATTCCCGCGGAACGCGGCAGCAGCGCGATCCTCGACAGCACCAGCTCGTTCGCGATACGCATCACGTCAGGCACGGTGGCGATCCAGAGCGCGGACCTGAGCGTGATTCTCAACAAGTTCGTGTTCGGCTACAAAGGCTCGCCGCTCAAGCATCTGCACGTTCGCATGGCCGGCGCGCAGATGGTGCAATCGGGGGTCATGCACAAAGGAGTCGACATCAAGTTCGAGATCACGTCGTCGCTCTCGCTCACGGACAGTGGCTTCATTCGCCTGCACCCGACGAAGGTGCGTGTGTTAGGCGTGAACGGGGAGTCGCTGCTGCACGCGCTGGGAATGAAGCTGGATGACCTGCTCGATCTGAGCGGGTCGAAAGCGGCCCGGGTGAAGGGCGACGAGATCTTCCTGGACCCGACGAAGATCCTGCCACCGCCGGCAATCGATGGTCGCCTAACGTCTGTCCGCGTCGAGGGAGACGCTCTGGTGCAGGAGTTCGCGCGGCTGCCTGACGATTCGTTGTTCACCGGCTATGCGCGCCCCGACTCGACGGCGCCGAACTACCTGTTCTTCCGTGGGGGCCGCCTGCGGTTCGGACGCCTCGAGATGCGTGACACGCAGTTACAGATCCTCGATCTCGACCCGTCCGACCCGTTCGACCTCTATCTGGCCGAGTACAACAAGCAGCTGGTGGCGGGCTATTCGCGAAATCGGCCGAATCTCTCACTGCAGGCGTTCTTTCCCGATTTCCCGGATATCGGTCGTGGGGTAACGCCACCCATCGCGAGACTGCCTAACGTGCCGTGATCGACCACGGTCATAACCTCCAGACGGACTGCTTCGACACGCCATCCAGAACGACGGTGTTTTTAGAAAAAGCCGGAAACAACTGAAACGGCCCGATCCGATCGCGACCGGGACAGATCGTGGCGCGGGGCCCGTTTGAAAGGAGGTTTCCGGCCGTTTCCATTCACACCCTCGGTTCTGGATGCCTCCCAAACAGCATCTCAGACGAAGGGTGAGCGGATGCTGCGGATCCAGCGGATTGGTTCCGTTGCGGCCGTGGCATCCCGAGCGACGGCTCGGCGCACCACATCACTTTCGCGCCCCCAACTCGGCGGCACCGAGGCTCACCACGTCATCCGCCGCAGTGACCAGCGTTTCCAGCTGGCGACTCAACCGCTTCAGGCGCGCGCGGACGACTGGATCCGATGTCGCAGTCGCCGTGTCCAAATCATGATCAGTCGCCATCGGCGCCGCGCGCGCGACGTCGGCACCGCCGGCGACGGCGGTGAGGCGCGCGGCCGCCTCGTCGAGCCGCGTGGTCGTGCGCTCCGAGAATCGCTCGAGCACGTGCGCGGTCGAGGGGTCCACCGCATGACGACTCACCGCGAGCGCCGCCGTCGACACGGTGAAACGGCGCACGTACGTGAGGAACGTCATCACCGGCGCAAGCGCCCCGACGGAACCACCGTGCTCCCCCAACAGCCGCTGGAACGATTCCTCGGCGTTGATGGCCGCCAACGCCGCCTGACGCCGACGCTCGCGCATGAGGTGGCCGGCCGCATCACTCCGATCGGCGAAGATGCTGACGACCGTACGGAGGTAGTCGCGATTCGCCCGCAACGCGGCCGCCATGTACGACGGCAGCCGCGCCCATTCCGGAGCGGGCCACAGTAACCGCGCGCCTAACAAAGCGAGCACGCCGCCGAGCAGCGTGTTGGTCACACGAACGCCCGCCAGGTGCCAGTCTCCCGCGCTCGCCTCCGCGAGCAGAACGAACGTCGGTGTGAGGAACGCCGAGAACGCGGTGTAGCTGATCGGGAGTACGGCGACGCTCACGGCCGCGAAGATGAACGACAACACGAGAATCGCGCGCACGTCGTGGAACAGCGCACCGAGTGCGGCCGTGAGAATGCCTCCCACGATCGTGCCGAGCACGCGCTGCATCGCCTTGACCGTCGTGACACCGGTGTACGGCTGCAGGATGATGACCGCCGTGATGGTGACCCAGTAGCCGCGCGAGAGGTGAAGCGCGCCAGTCAGCCAGACCGCTCCGGCGGTCACGATAGCCACACGTAGCGCATGACGCAGCACGAGCGAGTCGCGATCGAGCACGGAGCGCAGCGGCGCCATCAGCGCGACGGGCTCTACGAGCTCCTCGGCCTCGGGGATGACGACCGGCCACTCGGCGGTCGTGCCGTCGAGCGCCGCGACGTTCGCGGCAGCGACGCTGGCGAACTGCGCGATCCGATCGAGCAGCGCGGCGGCGTGCGCATACTGCGCCGTCACGTAGTTCGCTTCGCCGGTCCGGTCCAGACTTCCGCCGGTGCTCGCGGGCAGTGGCGTTAGGCTGGCCAGTAGGGGCGCCCCCGAAAACTGCACGGTCGAGGTGCCGGTCTGACGCTCCTCCTCCACACGGTCGGCCAGCTCGCGGAGCACCCGAACCACATCACGGAGCGCGGTGATCATGATGACACCGCGGTCGCGATCGCGCGCCGAGGGCGGGATCGCCTCGATGGATTCCACGAGCGCGATCAGGTTGCCGAACATCTGGTCGGCCGTCTCGCGCAGCACGATCAGGCGTTCGCCGCGCCCGCTTTCGCCTGATCGACCGCGTCGAATCGTGGCGAGCGTCGCGCGCGCGTGCTCCAGCGCCGCGCGAACCGTGAGGCTGCCGGCGGGCAGGTCGTCATCGCCCAGGTGTTCGGACTCGAGCGTGTCGATGACGTGCGCCACGTGGTCGCCAAGTTTCCGGAACGCGTCCCCGACGGCAAGCCGCGCCGGCCGATATGGGCGAATCGGCCAGAGGACGAGTGCGATCAGTGCGGCCCACACACCTCCAATGATCGTGTAACCGGAGCGACCGAGCGCTTCGGCGAACGTCGCCGCCGGATAGGCGAGCGAGATGACGAACATGTTCAGCACGGACCCACCGACGATCGCGCCGTTGTTCCCCCATGCGCGCCCGAGCGAACAGACGAGCGCGACCGCAAATGTCAGCACGACCGCGGTCGTGAGGGTGTGCGATGCGCCCCCACCGACGAACACGGCAATGGCACCGAACGCCGTGAGCGACGCGATGGTGACGGCGCGCGAATCGTAGGCGCCGCCTTTGTCGGCTAGCGCGCCACTGAATCCGGCGAGGCTCATCCACGTGCCACCGCTGAGGTGGAACACCTGCGCGACCAGGAGCGGTACGACGGTAGCGAGCGCGGCGCGAAATCCCGCCGCGTACGCTGGACGTGCCTTCGCCACAGCCGTCGCGGCGCGGACGTTCCGCGCCGCGAGGTCGAGCGGCCGAGCGAGTCGTCCGGTCAGGTCTGTGGTGTTCTTGCTGTCCGGCATTGAGGCAAGATGGTGGATCAGGAGTGATCCACCAAACCGGTTGGCGCGCGCGTGTTTCCGCGTGGTAGCTTCATCGAATGTCCGACGTCCCGCGTGACGTCCCCGCCTGACGTCCTTTCACCTGCCTCTTTCTTTCCCATGTCCGACCGCCGAGAGTTTTTGAAGAAGACCGGCATTGCTGCCGGCGCGATCGCCGCGAGTAGCGCGCTGCGAAAGGCCGAAGCAGCAACGACCCCGTTCGTGGCCCCGCCCGCTTCACCCGCCGTCGCCGCGCCGATGGACGCCGCGACAAAGGAGCTCCTCATGGAGGCGCTCAACGCGGCGAAGATGGGCGGCGCGAGCTATGCCGACGCGCGCATAGCGCGGTATCGCGACAACCAGGTCTTCACGCGCGAGCAACAGATCATCAACGTCGTGGACCAGGACTCGATGGGCTGCGGCGTGCGTGCGCTGGTGGACGGGACCTGGGGATTCGCGGCGACGCGCAACCTCACGAAGGCCGGGGTGGCTGGAGCGGCGCGTGAGGCGGCGGCGATTGCAAAGGCGAACCGTATCGCGCGTGACCGCGCCGTTCAGCTCGCGCCGTCGCCGTCGTACCCGGACGCGTCGTGGGTGACGCCACACACGATCGACCCGTTCACGGTGGCCATCGAGGACAAGGCCGCATTGCTCCTCAAGGCAAACGCCGAGGCAATGAAGGTGCCGGGCGTGAAGTACGTGTTCAGCGGATTGTTCTTCCGGAAGCAGGAACGTAATTACGCGAATACCGACGGCTCGGTGATCAACCAGATCGTGCTGCAGAGCTGGCCGCTCATGCAGATCACGGCGGTAGCGCCGGACTTTTCTGATTTTCAGAATCGCGGCAACGTCGTTCAGCCGGCGGGCCGTGGATACGAGTACGTCACCGAGTGCGACCTGCCGGGGAACTCGGGCAAGTGGGGCGAGGAAGCGGCGCAGAAGCTCAAGGCGAAGCCTGTGGACGTCGGCCGCTACGACCTCGTGCTCGACCCGTCGCATCTCTGGCTCACGATCCACGAGTCGATCGCGCACCCGACGGAGCTCGACCGGGCGATGGGGTACGAGGCGAACTATGCGGGCACGAGCTTCGTCGCACCGCCCGAGAAGTATCTCGGGAAGTTCAAATACGGCCCGGCGTTCATGAACATTCGTGGCGATCGGGCGCAGGCGGGGGCGCTGGCGACGATCGGCTATGATGATGAGGGCGTGAAGCCTGACGACTTCATGATCATCAAGAACGGCGTCGTGAACGACTACCAGACGACGCGCGAGCAGGCGAGCTGGCTCAAGTGGTGGTACGACCAGCAGAAGCAGCCGACGCGGTCGCACGGTTGCTCGTACGCGGACTCGTGGTCGAGCGTACAGTTCCAGCGCATGCCTAACGTGTCGCTCATGCCGGGCGAGAAGGACCTCAAGTGGGAAGACCTCATCGCGGCAACGGACCGCGGGATCGCGATCCAGGGTGACGGCTCGTTCTCGATCGATCAGCAGCGTTTCAACGCCCAGTTCGGTGGGCAGGTGTTCTACGAGATCCGCGGCGGGAAGATCACGGGGATGCTCAAGGACGTCGCGTACCAGATGCGGACGCCGGATTTCTGGAACGCGATGGACATGATCGGCGGAAAATCCAGCTACCGGCTCGGCGGGAGCTTCTTCGACGGGAAGGGGCAGCCGGGCCAGGTGAACGCGGTGAGCCACGGCGCGGTGCCCGCTCGATTCAAGCAGATCAACGTCATCAACACAGGCAGAAAGGCCTGAGCTCAATGACAACAACTTCTCTGACCGTTTGATCCGATGAGCTTTCCCAAACGTCTTTTTGAACGAACCGAAGTGCCTGATGGCGCGGTCCTGTCTCGTAATGAGTCCAAGTCTCTGATCGACAGGGTCGTGAAGATGTCCAAAGCCGAGAGCGTTCAGGTGAACGTCGGTGGCGGGTACTCGGCCAACGTGCGGTTCGCGGATAACCAGATGTCGACCGCGGGCGGCATCACGGACTACACCGTCGTCATTCAGAGCTCGTTCGGGAAGAAACACTCTGTCGTAACGATCAACGACGTCTCCGACGAAGCGCTGCAGCGCGCGGTCAAGCAGTCCGAGGACCTCGCGAAGTTGGCGCCCGACGATCCCGAAGCGATGCCCGCGTTGCCGCCGCAGCAGTACCAGGAGGTGAACGCGTACTTCGACAGCGTGGCGAACCTGACGCCCGCGGACCGCGCGAAGGCCGCGCTCACCGCGCTCGATCCCGCGCGAAAAGCCGGCGATCTCGCGACGGCCGGCTTCCTCGTTACCAACGCGTCATCCACCGCGCTCGGCAACGACAAGGGGATGTTCGCGTATTACCGCTCCACGAACGCCAACTATACCGTCACCGTTCGAACGAAGGACGGGACGGGCTCGGGTTGGGCTGGCGGCGAGCATAACGATTGGAGTCAGCTGGATATCGCCGGCATCAGCCAGCGTGCGCTCGAGAAGGCCAAGCTCTCACGTGCTCCGGTGGCCATCGAGCCGGGACGCTACACCGTCATTCTCGAGCCACAGGCGGTCGGTGACCTGGTCCAGCTCATCGGCGGGTACCTGGACGCCCGTTCGGCGGACGAGGGACGCAGCCCGTTCTCGAAGCAGGGTGGCGGCAACAAGGTGGGCGAGAAGATCATGGACGAGCGGGTCAACCTGTTCTCCGACCCGTTCGATCCGCGTGTGTTGTCGCGGCCGTTCGACGGCCAGGGCTTCCCGTTAGGCAAGCAGGTGTTCGTCGAGAACGGTGTGCTCAAGCAGCTGTTCTACTCGCGCTTCTGGGCGCAGAAGCAGGGGAAGGTCGCGACCGGCGCGCCGACGTCCTACGTCATGAGCGGCGGCGACGCGTCGGTGGAGGACATGATCAAGGGCACGGAGCGCGGCGTCCTGGTCACGCGGCTCTGGTACCTGCGCGAGGTCGATCCGCGCACGATCCTGTACACGGGCCTGACCCGCGACGGCACGTTCCTCATCGAGAACGGCAAGATCTCCAAGGCGCTCAAGAATTTCCGCTTCAACGAGTCGCCGCTGTTCATGTTGAACAACCTGCAGACGCTGGGCCGACCGGTTCGTCTGGCGGGCACCGAGGCGGGTGGCGCGATCGTGGTGCCGGCCATCAAGGTGCGGGACTTCAATTTCACCAGTCTTTCCGATGCTGTCTAAGGCGGCGTAGGTATTCGCCAACAGGAAGGAGGCCTTAGGAAGGAGGCCAAAGGTAACAGCCGCTGCGTGCTGTTCCTCAGGCCTCCTTCCTAAGGCCTCCTTCCTTTCTATCTACCCAAGGCTAGGCAGCCAGTAGGCCGATCGGCCGCCAGCTCACCACATCCAGCTTATCCGTCGCGACGAAGGCGTAACGCGCCGGGGGGAAACCAGCGACACCGATTTCCAGCGTATCGCCGTCCTGTACCGTGACATTCTTGCTCACCAGCGAGAGCGCGTCGTTGAAGGACTCGCTCTGAACGACTCCTGCCTGACGAACCTCGTCGGGACTGCTGAGTGCGAACTCGAACCGCGTCATGTCGGCATCCTCCTTCGCCGGAGGTCTATATGAAAACGCGTGGGAATCCACGCGGCTGGTAGGCGAGTCGGCGCGAATCGCTGGCCTTGGCAGGCTGAAATCCGCCGTCGATCTCGTCTGGCTGATACTACACCGCCACCGCACTTTTGAGCCTGTACGGCTGGGCCAGCGCGACGGTTTCGGTAGCCTGCCTTACCTGCCTTACGTACGCCCCGGACGTTGGTTCGGATTTCCCCTGTCGACCCCCGCTTGCGCCCGTCCTACACCCGTCTGCTTTCGACCTACGCCGCACTCGTCGGAGTTCCGGCACTGGCATTGTTCGTCATCCTGCGCGCAGGCGACGCTCGGATGATGTTGTTCGGGACGCTGACGCTCATGCCACTCTCTCGCGTGGCGCGTCGATTCGCCCGTCTTGTCGGGCGAGACAGGTCATGAGCGTGGGTCGAGTGATGTCCGCGTGACCGACGTCTTCCCCCGACGTGAATACGCGTGGTACGTCGTCGGAATCCTCGCGCTCGCCAACACCTCGGCATTCATCGATCGGCAGATCCTCGGACTGCTCGTCGGGCCCGTCCGCCGTGATCTTGGCATCAGCGACACGCAGATGGGCATCCTGTACGGCCTCGCGTTCGCGCTGTTCTACACTCTGCTCGGCATTCCCATCGCGCGCGCAGCCGACCGCGGCAGTCGACGCACCATCATCGCCATCGGCATCGCGCTCTGGAGCGTGATGACGGTGCTGTGCGGCGTCGCGCAGACGTACGATCAGCTGCTGCTGGCGAGGTTAGGCGTCGGGGTTGGCGAGGCGGCGCTCGCTGCCCCCGCCGTGTCGCTCCTGTCCGACTATTTTCCCGCCGAGCGTCGGGCGACGGCGCTCAGCGTGTATTCGTTAGGTATCTACCTGGGCGCGGGTCTCGCGAACCTCGTCGGCGGCGCGCTGCTGGCGCGACTCGGCGCAGATGCCACCGTCGTCTGGCCTGTCGTCGGTGAGATCCGCTCGTGGCAGGGTGCGTTTGTCGTGGTCGGCCTTCCTGGACTCGTCATCGCGGCGCTCCTCGCCACGGTGCGCGAGCCGCAGCGACGCGAGACAGGTACGAGCGACGATACGCGCGGCCATTCGATCGGCGACATCGTCAGATACCTGGACGCCAACCGGCGCACGTTCGCGTATCACAACCTCGGGTACGCGATGTTCGCACTCGTCAACTTCGCGACCGCGGCCTGGCTCCCGAGCCATCTCGTTCGTACCTACGGATGGACCGCGGCGCGCGCCGGTGTCACGTTAGGCATCCTCACGATATCCATCGGCGTCCTCGGCGTGATCGTCGGCGGGCGCGTCGCCGATGCCATGCTCGTTCGCGGCCGGACCGACGCCAAGTTGCGCGTCGGTATCATCGCGGCGCTCGCGAATCTCGTGTGCGGGATGGCCTACACGCTCGCGCCGACAGCGGCGCTCTCGGTCGCCGCGCTCGTCCCCTACAACTTCTTCGCGTCATTCGCGTTTGGTGCAGCAGTCGCCGCCGTGCAGGAGATCACCCCAAACCGGATGCGGGCGCAGATCGGTGCGCTGTTCGTGTCGGCGATGACCCTCATCGGGCTCGGGCTCGGCCCGAGTGTTGTCGGGCTTCTGACGGATCGCGTGTTCGGCGGCGACGCCGCGCTACGCTACTCCCTGCTCGCGGTGACCGTGGTGGGACTCAGCGGTGCCGCGGCGCTGCTCGCTGCCGGACTCGCACCGTACCGTCGCAGCGTCGCCAACCGGTCGGCGTGGGCCGGCACGGCTACCGCCAGCGAAACACGCTGAGCACGTTCGAGAAGTCGTCCGTCCAGAGCCCAATGTCCGAGGTCGGTGCCAGCACGCGCCAGCCTGGCTGCCGTGCGAGCGGCGCATGGTCGTTCGCATTGCGCGACAGCACGATCCACTTCGAGTTCATCTTGAATGACATCGTCTCCGCCGACGAAATGCCCACGTCGGAGCCGACAATGCCGGCGATGCGCGCATCACGCGCGAGTCCAACGACCACGGGCTCGAGGTCGAGATAGCGGTTGCTGATGTGGAAGGCGATCGAGCCGCCCGGTGCGAGCTTTCGCAGGTAGAGCTGCAACGCCTCACGCGTCATGAGGTGAATCGGGATGGCGTCGGAGCTGAACGCGTCGAGGATCATGTAGTCGTACGAGCTATCCGGCGCCTGAGCGAGTGAGAGTCGAGCGTCGCCGATTATGATGCGCTTCGCGGGAGGGCAATCGCGAAGGTACGAGAAGTACTTCGGATTGAACGCGATCCGCTCGATCAACGGGTCGATCTCGTAGAACGTCCACGTCTCGTTAGGCCGGCCGTAGCACGCGACGGTGCCGGTGCCAAGCCCGACGATGGCCACACGGCGATTGGGGTTCCCCCGCATGAGCCACGCGAACGACTGCCCAAGCGGCCCGTCGCGATGGTAATAGGTGAGCGGCTCGGTCGCGAACTGCGGATAGATGCTCTGGCCGCCGTGCGTCGTCGTTCCGTTCTGCAACGCCTTGTGCTTGGGGTAGCGCAGTACGCGGTATACGCCGAAGAAGCTACGCCCCCGGAAAAGGAGAGTGGGGTCTGTGCCTCTCCCTAACGCGGCGCCCAGGAAGATCGCCGCGATGCCGAGCGCGAACCGGACCGGATGGCGCTGGAAGATCAGGATGAGGATCGCGTACCCGCCGAACACCCACACATTCGCTTTCTCGCCCCACGACGCTGGCGGGAAACCGGCGTGCATCAACACCATGATGGCGATGCAGATGATCGCGGGGAGGATCACGTCGAGCATGCGGTCGATCGGCCGCCGCGGCACGAGCGTGGGCCGGAGGGCCGCCGCGATGATGATCGCGATCGGATACTCCAGCACGGAGTCGAACACGTGCGGCGCGATCAGCACGTTGAAGATGCCGCCCAGCATGCCGCCCACCGACATCCACAGGTAGAACTCGGTGAGGTGCGCGACCGACGGCCGATCCTTCGCCAGCTCGCCGTGACACACCAAGGCGCTGAGGAAAAACGCGACGAGATGCGTCGGGGCGAGCGCGGTGACGCTGCGCTGCATCATGAGCGCGATGGACACCGCCAGGATCAGCAGGAACGGCGGCTGCAGCCAGACCGCGAACGCGTGCCGGAAGATGACGGTGTTCCGCGCGAACACGATGACGAACGTGAGCAGATAAATCGCGAGCGGAACGATCCACAGCAGCGGGATCGATGCGACGTCGGTCGCGAGATAGGTCGTGACAGCGAGCAGCATGCTCGACGGCACGAACGAGAGTAGCACCCAGCGCGCGCGTCGCCAGACAGTGAGCCGGTCCGCCGGTGCGACGGGCGCAGCGGCCATGGAGTTGAACGCACCCATGTCCGCGACCGTGGCGTCCGCCAAAACCGGCCCGGCTGCGCCGCTCACGGTCAGCGTACTGCCGACCATGCTCCGCCGAACCACGAACGCACACACGGCGATGAGCACCGCGAGCACTACGTACCCCGCGGTCCACAAGTGGCTCTGCTGCACCAGCCGAAGTCGCGGCTCGATGACGACAGGATACGCGAGCAGCGCCACCATGCTCCCGAGATTGCTCGCGGCGTACAGGAAGTACGGGTTCGTTGCTGCCGGATGCCCGGATTCGCTGAACCATCGCTGCAGCAGCGGCGCACCGGTCGACAGCATGAAGAACGGCGCACCGAGCGAGACGGCGAGCAGCGCGGCGAGCCACCACACAGGCGTGTCGGACCCGCTCGGTCGCCATCCTGACGCCACGGCAACCGGCAGCGTGAGGAACGTGAGCGCGAACAGCACGAGCTGCAGCACCGACTGCTTGCGCACGTCCAACCAGCGCGTGGTGACGTGCGCGTACAGGTAGCCGCAGAGCAACGCCGTCTGGAAGAACAGCATGCACGTGTTCCACACCGACGGCGTCCCGCCGAACAGCGGGAGCACCATCTTCGAGAACATCGGCTGAACGGCGAAGAGCAACGCAGCGTTCACGAACAACGTCGCCGAGAACAGCGCGACGACGGCACCCGAGCGCGTGAAGAGTCGATTCACGCCCGGATGATATGGACCGCTCCGAGTTTCGACAGGGGTGGTCGTGAAGCGATTAGGCCATCATCTCGCGCACAGCAGCGCGACGACGCTTCGCTACATACAGACTCGCATCGGCGAGGATGGGCACGCCGACGAATTCGCTCCACGTCTGCGCAGCGTAGGCGAACCGTCCGCCGGGATGATGCGTCGGTCGCCATCGCCGCTTCGGCCTCGTGCTCGGCGGCAGCCACGGCAATGATCACCGATAGTGTGACGTGGAACACGTCCTGTCCATCGTCACCTGCCGGCGAATGGCCGAGATGCCGATGTGATGCGTTCCGGCGATCGCCGCGCCGGCCGGCGTGGGGCGCTTCCCGGTCAGTGTCGGCCGGAGGGCGCCGAGGGTAACGCCGCTCTCTGCTTTCACCTGCGCTGCGCAAATCAGGGGCGGAACGACGGTGTCGCTCGTCACGTTGGTGACTTCGGTGACTTCGCACGCGGATGGGCTCGCGGCCCGTGCGTCCGGTCCCTATTGTATCGGCCCATGCCCGTACCTCATTACGACCTCGCCGTCATCGGAAGCGGCCCCGCGGGACAGAAGGGCGCGATCGCCGCGGCGAAGATGCGCAAGCGAGTCGCGGTCGTGGATCGACGCGACATGGTCGGCGGGTGCTCACTGCACCTGGGAACGATTCCAAGCAAGACGATGCGCGAGGCCATCCTGTATCTCAGCGGGATGCGTCAGCGCACGTTCTACGGCGCCGACTACCGGGCGAAGGAGGACATCTCGGCGCGTGATCTCTCGCAGCGCGTCGATATCGTGCTGCAGCGCGAGATCGAGGTCGTCAGGGCGCAGCTCAAGCGCAACGGTGTCACGACCATCAACGGGATGGCGCGGTTCACTGACGCCCATACCATCGAGATCGAGGGTAGCGAGGGAAACTCGTCGACGATCACCGCCGACACGGTCCTCATTGCGTGCGGAACGCGGCCGGCGGAGAACCCCCTGATCGTCACCGACGGGCAGCGCGTATTCAACTCCGACCAGCTGCTGCATCTCCCGCTCATCCCGCGGGATCTCATCGTCGTCGGCGGCGGCGTGATCGGGCTCGAGTACGCGGCGATGATGACGGGCCTCGGCACGCGTGTCACGCTCATCGATGCGCGTCCGACGTTGCTCGACTTCGCAGACCACGAGATCATCGAGTCGCTCTGCCATCATCTGCGAGAGGAGGGCGTGACGTTCCGCCTCGGCGAGCAGGTGGCGTCGGTGAGCGTCGAGGGTGGCGAGCGCGTCATCGCGCATCTCGAGAGCGGTAAGACGGTGAGGGGTGACGCGCTGCTGTACGCCGTGGGGCGGCAGGCGAACAGTGACCTGCTTCGCCTGGGGGCCGCTGGCATCGCCGCGGACGAGCGCGGACGCATCAAGGTGAACGAGTACTTCCAGACGGTCGTGCCGCACATCTACGCGGCCGGCGACGTCATTGGCTTCCCTGCCCTCGCGGCGACCTCAATGGAACAGGGCCGCCTCGCGATCGTTCACTCGTTAGGCTTCCCGATGAAGACGTCGCCACACCTGCTTCCGTTCGGGATCTACACGATTCCCGAAATTTCCATGGTGGGACCTACGGAACGCGACCTGACGACGGCGAAGGTGCGGTACGAGGTCGGCATCTCGCGCTTCGGCGAGCTCGCACGCGCGCAGATGATCGGCGACGAGCGCGGCATGCTGAAACTGCTCTTCGATCCCGACACGCTGAAGCTCCTTGGTGTGCACGTGATGGGTGAGAGCGCGACCGAGATCATCCACATCGGCCAGGCAGTGTTGGCGATGGGCGGAACGATCGATTATTTCCGCGACACGGTCTTCAACTATCCGACGTTGGCCGAGGCGTACAAGGTGGCGGCGCTGAACGGGATGAATAAGGTGTAGGACGTGGGAACCTCGTGAAGCCGCTGCCGGAGTCCACTACGGCGTTCGTTCTGCGCACATCGTTCTCCGATCCGTCGGCGTGGGGAGCAATCCGCACCGCGGTCGAGGCGCCTACGCCTATCGACGGGTTTCTGGCCTACGTGCAGTTCGTGGACGACGCGGCGTACGAGGGCATGGTGAAGGACCAGGTCGTGGACCTGTTTCGCGGGCGAGTGGGTCACACGTTCGTGATCGTCGCCGATGACACGTCAATGACGGCAGCGGAGCACCATCTTCTCGTCATCGACCTGGCCAGAGAGCCGGGGCGCGACTTCCGCGCGGTTCCTTCGGCCATCCAGTCGATCGAGAACAACCTGTCGATCGCGAACATGGATTTTGCGGAGTTCGCTGGGGCAGTCGACGAAGACGGAGTGTTTCGCGATTTTCCGCGGTAAGTAGAAGTTCCGAAGGGTCCCCATTCGTCAACGGAATCCGGGAGGGCGCATGCCAGGTTCCGCGTCGACAAAGTCGAGAGACAACACGAAATCGGCACGTACCGGTGTGCAGGCCGCGGCTCACGTGCGTGCGTACTTCGCGACCTTACCACCAACTGCGCGGAAAGGTCTGAAGCAGATCCGCGCGGCCATTCGCGCCGTGGCACCTAACGCGGTCGACGATTTCAGTTACGGCATGCCCGCGTTCACGCTCGATGGACGCCACCTCGTGTGGTACGCCGCCTGGAAACAGCACTATAGTTTGTATCCGATCGGCTCGGAGATCGTGCGCGCGCATCAGGCGCAGGTCGCGAGGTACGCGGCGGCGAAGGGCACGATGCGATTTCCGGTCTCGGAACCACCGCCGCTGGCGGTGGTGAAACTGCTCGTCGCGGCGCGGATGGCCGAGCTCCAGGCCGAGGCGAAGGCGCGGACCTAACCGGCGCCCATCGCTCACCGCCAATCATCATCGACGGAGCAACGCTCATGCATCGCGTGCGTCAGCAAGACCTGCCATTCGTCGGCAGCTCGCATCAGTTCGTCGGGGCCGACAATGGCCATGTGAATGTCTCCGTGTTTCTGCTGAGCGCCCTGCCGGGACGCGGGCCGGGGCCGCACCGACATCCCTACGACGAAGTGCAGATCGTGCGAGAAGGCCGAGGTCTCTGGAATGTCGACGGCAAGGAGTTCGAGGCCGGCGCCGGCGACATTCTCGTGGTGAAGGCCGGCGAGATTCACAGCTTCCGCTGCATCGGCGACGAGCCGCTCGTGCAGGTCGATATCCACGTGAGCCCGCGATTCATCCAGGAAAACCTGACGTGACCGCCAGTCCAGGACGCGGACCGTCGCCAGCCGAGCCGTTCTGATCGAAACGGCATCGTCGTTGCGACTGCTTGGGCTCCCATCTACCGGACGGCCGACCGGTGCCTTCGCTCCTCGAACGTCATGCACTCTCCGGCCGAGCCCGACTTCATTCGGCTGTCCAGTTGCAAGGATGACCGGCGGGACGGATGGAACGCGATCACCCCCGCCGTTCGAGGACATGCCTGAGGATCGTACGGAGCCGGACCCGACCCCGCCAACGCCGTAGAAGACCGGCTGCGACGCATTGGGCCGAAGGTCGATGGCGGGCGGGACGTTTGGGCTGCGGCGAGCTAGATTCACCACTCGCCAACAACTGCATGCCCTCAGGAGAACACAATGAGCGCCAACCCAGTCACGTCAGCCAACGCTGACACGGAGGCCGAAGCGTTCCACGCCATCGGCCTGTCGTGTTCACTCACCGTAAAGGACATCGAAAAGAGCCTCGCCTGGTATCGCGACATCGTGGGATTCGTCGTCGATCAGCCGTACGAGCGCGACGGGAAGCTGCGCGGTGTGGCGCTCAAAGCCGGCGCCGTGCGAATCCTGCTCAATGTGGACGACGGCGGCAGGGGCTGGGACCGCGTGAAGGGCGAGGGCTTCTCGCTGCAATTCACGACGTCACAGCGCGTCGACGACGTCGCTGACCGGATCAAGAAGCACGGTGGCACCCTCGAGTCCGAGCCAGCGGACATGCCGTGGGGCGCGCGCGTGTTCCGCGTGAACGACCCGGACGGCTACAAGCTCCTGATCTCGTCACCGCGGGCGTGACCCAGTCATAGCTCAGCTCCGACCTTCTTTTACGCCTACCGTTTCGCGACGCCCTCATGCATGTCGATCCGGACAACCCCGTCGTGGCGCTCTGCGCGGCGGGAATGGCGGTGGACGGCGATCCCGAGCAGGCACGCGCGCTGTTCATGCGCGCGTGGAGCATCCACCGTGACGACTACGAGGCGAGCATCGCAGCACACTTCCTCGCCCGTCATCAACCGACGGGCGAGGAAACGCTCGCCTGGAACGAGCGGGCACTCCGACACGCGACCATGGTCACCGACGGACGCACGACAGAGTTTCTCGCCTCGCTGTACCTCAACGTCGGGGACTCCTACCTGGCAGCGCACCGTACGGACGACGCCACGGCCGCGGCCCGGCTCGCGCGCACCCACCTCGCCGCGCTGCCTGCGGGAGGCTACCGCGACTTCGTCGAGTACGGCATTCGACGACTCGAAGACCGCATCCTCTCCGCCAGGGGAGACGTCGACCTAACGCGTGAGCAGGCCACGTCGTGACCGCGAACGTGATGAACACATCCGCGATCGTCCCAGCTGACTTCGCCGGGCGCGTCGTTCTCATCACGGGCGCGGCGCGCGGGCTCGGCCGTGCGGCGGCCGAGCGCTTCCACGCACGAGGGGCCTTGGTGGCGGTTCACGCCCGCGACATCACTCGCGCCTCGTCGGTCACGAGCGCGCTCGGCGACGGAGCCCTCGCGGTAGACGGGGACCTCACGCAGGACGGCGTGGCCGATGACATCGTTAGGCGCGTGATGGGCCGGTTCGGGCGTCTCGATGTGCTCGTCAACAACGCTGCCTCGGCACCATCCACGCGCCTGGCCGACATAGATGATGGGGAGTGGCGTGAGACGCTCGAAGTAAACCTCACTGCACCGTTTCTTCTGATTCGCGCCGCGTTGCCGGCGATGAAGGCACAGGGCTACGGGCGCATCGTCAACATCTCGTCTACCGCCGGCCGGATGGTCAGCACGCTCGCCGGCGCCCACTACACCGCGTCGAAAGCCGGCCTGCTCGGCCTAACGAGAGCGGCGGCGAAAGAGCTCGGGCGGTTTGGCATTACCGTGAACGCCGTCTGCCCTGGCATGATCGACACCGAGCTGACGCGCGAGCACGCGACGCCTGAACGGCTCGCGGAGCTCGCTGCCGGATACCCAGTACCGCGACTGGGGACGCCACGGGAAGTGGCGGACGTGATCTGCTTCGCGGCGTCCGAGGCGGCCGGCTACATCACCGGTGCGACGTTCGACGTCAACGGCGGCGACCTGATGATGTAGCAGGCGCGCCAATCGGGGTGCGAACTGGTCCGGCCCGGCTTCATTGAGTTTGCCGAGTCCGCACGGCATCGTACGGAGGGTGACGTGTCGGTGAGCGATGTTCGATCGCGCCCGAACACGTCGCACGAACCAGGAGCATTCGATGAGCCTCGACAACATGCCCGACGAGTTTCCCTCCACGGAATCCCACGGTGAGCTAGTCCCGCCGCCGCGCAAACCGCCGACGGCGCTCACCGCACCGGCGTCTGAGCCGGACCCGCGGCGCCAGCTTCCCGCTCGGCGGTGGCAGAGCCCGACGGGGCACTCGGACATAAGTGAGGCGATGCTGCGCGCGGTCGACGCCGCGCTCGACACGCTGGACGCCGTTGGCGACGCGGTCCGTGAGACGGCGCTGCGTCTGGCGCGTTGACGCGCGGCTGCGTCATCCCGAGGAGCGCCAGAGACTGCCCTGAGGAGCGCAGCGACGAAGGGAGGACCGTCGGTAATGACATCGTCGCCTGTCACTCGCGGGGTGTCCGACTCGGACGGCGGAACGCAGAGCGCTCTGAGCCGTCTGCGTTGCGTAGTGCGGCCGACGAGATATCTCGTTAGGGAACTTCTATGAAGTCATCGTAGTCGGCCGGCCCACCACTACTTCACAGGAGATCCCTCGCTGCCGCTCGGGATGACGACGCTCGGGCTCACGATCGCTATTCACTCCGCAGTGCGAGCGTCGGATCGATCGCGATCGCGCGGCGCGCAGGAATCCAGCTCGCCGCGAAGGCCACCGCACCGAGCACCACCACACTCCCCGCATACGTGAGTGGGTCGGTCGCCTTCACGCCGAAGAGCAGATCAGCCATGAGTCGTGTGGCCGCCAGCGCGGCCACCACACCGACCACGAGGCCCAGCACCGCGAGTCGCATCCCCTGCCCCACGACCAGCCGAAGCACGTCCGCCGGACGAGCGCCCAGTGCCATGCGGATGCCGATCTCGCGCGTCCGACGTTTCACGGCGTGCGCCATGATCCCATAGATGCCCACCACGGCAAGCGTCAGCGCGACCGCACCGAACACACCGAGCAGCAGCATCGTGAACCGCGGCTGAGCGACGGAGAGGTCGATCATCTTCGTCATCGTGCGGATGTTCGTGATGGCGATCAGCGGATCGAGATCCCGGACTGCCTGACGCGCCGCCGTAGCCAGCAGCAGTGGGTCACCCGCCGTGCGCATGATGACGTACATGGTTTGCGCCGTCGACTCCGTGATCGCGGGCATCTGCTCGTGCAGCAGGTAGACCTCGTCCGGCACGGGGGCACCGAGTCCCGTACTGCGAACATCTCGAGCCACGCCGACGACCGTGATCCAGGGCTCCGTCGGTGAGAACCGGATCTGTTGGCCAACGGGGTCGCCACCAGGCCAAAGCTCACGGGCCGCCGCCTCGTTGATCATCGCCACCGGCGTCGACCCGCCGGTATCGCCCCGGCCGAACATCCTGCCCTTCATCAGGGCGATAGAGAGAGTTTTGAAATAATCCGCCGTGACGACGCGCACGTTAGGCGACGGCGCCACCGTTCCGCGCGCTCTCGGGCGGCCAAGGATCTCGACGTCCCAGTTACTCCCGCCGGAGACGGGCGGCAGGTCGGACGCGCCCGCGGCGATGGTGACGCCGGGCAACGCCCCGACGCGCTCGATGAGTCGCCGGTAGAAAACGGTGGTCGCGTTAGGATCGTACCGCGCGGACGGGATGGAGAGGTCGATCGCGAGCACGTGGCTCGGGTCGAACCCCGGGTCCACGTTGCGCAGGGTCCAGAAGCTGCGTACGAGAAGCGCCGCGCCGATGACGACAACGACCGCGAGCGCCACTTCGCCCGTCACGAGCGCGCGGCCGAGGCGTTGTTGCCCGGTACCGACGCTGCCTCCGCGCGTTCCTTCCTTGAGCGATGACTGCAACTCCGGTTGCGCGAGCTGCAAAGCCGGCGCGAGGCCGAAGACGATCCCGGTCGCGAGTGCGATCCCGAGCGTGACGAGTCCGACGGTCGCGTCGATCCGGACAAGCTCGAGCCGTGGAATGGCGTCCGGGTTCACCGCCAGTAGCGACTTCGTTCCGATCCACGCAAGCAACAACCCGACGATGCCGCCCGCGACTGCGAGGACCGCGCTCTCGGTGAGTAGCTGACGGACGATGCGTCCGCGATCGGCTCCGAGCGCGAGACGCACAGCGATCTCCCGTTGCCGTGCCTCGCCCCGAGCGAGGAGCAGGTTCGCGACGTTGGCGCACGCGATGAGTAGTACCAGCCCGACCGCGCCAAGCAGGATGAGGAGCGCCGGGCGGACGTCGCCGACGATCGCCTCGTGCATGGAGATGACCGTCGCGCCGTACCCCGTGGCGGGCGGGTAGACGTTGGGGTACCGCGCCGCCAAGGCGCGCGTCAGCGCGTTGAGCTCGCGTTGCGCCTGCTCGACCGAGATGTTCGGCGCGAGGCGCGCGACGCCGCTCAGGTAGTTCGTCGACCGCCCCTCCAGACTATCGGGATTGATGTACAGCGGAATGAACGCTTCCGCGCGCGCGATCGTGGCGTCGGGCGGAAGAATGCCGATCACGCGCCGGCTGACGCCGTTCATCGTGAGTGGCCGTCCGAGTAGCGTTGGGTCGCCGCCGAATTGACGTTGCCAGAAGTCGTACGTAACGATGGTGACGGGCTCGCGACCGGTGCGCCCCTCGTCGCCCTCGAAGTTGCGTCCGCGGAGCGGCGTGATGCCGAGGACGGGGAACAGGTCGCGGGTGGCGGTAATGCCGCGCACACGCTGGGGCTCGCACGCACCGCCGGAACCGGAGCACCCACTGGTCAATGTGAGGGCGGTGCCGGTGAACGCGGCGGCGTTCTGGAACACGTGCGTCAGCCCCTTGTAGTCCATGAACTCGGGCTGCGACATCGAGTAGCGTGAGATGCCGGAGCCGCCGAATGACGTGTACACGCGAACGAGCCGGTCAGGCGATGGGTACGGCAGCGGCCGCAGCAGCACGCCGTTCACGACGCTGAAGATGGCGGTGTTCGCCCCGATGCCTAACGCCAGCGTGAGCACCGCGATGAGGGTGAAGCCCGGGCTGCGGCGCAGGGCGCGGGCGGCATACCGAAGGTCCTGCATCAGCGCTTCCCACATGTCGGCGCGTCTCCGTTCCTGTTCGAGCAGGTGATCGATCTCCTCGCAACTCCGGCGAACCGCGGACACGTCGCCGAACCGTCGCAGTGCTTCCGCGCGCGCGGCCTCCACCGTCATGCCCTCCGCGACGTAGTCGTGGACCCGCGACTCGATGTGGAACTGGAGCTCCTCATCGACGTCCGCGGCTGGGTCTGCGCCCCAGAACCGCACGTAGCGGCGCCACTTCGGGATCATGCGGGCGCGGTCGTCGCGGTCAGCACCTTCGACACCGCCTGCGAGAACGTCGTCCACGTGGACGCCTCGGCCCGCAACTGCCGGCGGCCTTCAGCCGTGACGCGGTAGAACTTCGCGCGGCGGTTGTTCTCGGACACGCCCCACTCGCTCTCGACCCAGCCGCGTCGCTCGAGGCGGTGGAGCGCCGGGTACAGCGATCCTTCCTCGATCTGCAGGACGTCGTCGGTGACCTGCTGGAGCCAGCGCGCAACGGCGTAGCCGTGCATGGGGCGCCAGCTCAGCGTCTTGAGAACGAGGACGTCGAGCGTGCCCTGGAGCAGGTCGACTGTGGGTTTGCTCACGATGATTTCCCCATAGAGATTCTACGGGAGAGGATGGCATGCTTCCCATAGAATGTCAATGGGAGTGGTCAGTTCGACTATGGTGCGGCTCGCCACCACTACGGCCTGCAGAGCGATGCATTGTCGCCCGTGTGCGGTCGACCTACATTCGCCTGTCGCGCCGGGCATGTCAGGCCTTCTTCGACCACTCGAACGACCATGACCCTTCGCGAGAAGCCGGAAGCCGTGAAGAGCCGCGACGCTCGCGAACGATTACGCGTGGCACGACGGAATGCGTTAGGCGTGCGTCTCGCATGACGTACCAACACACGCAACGCAGCCTGCAACTCGCGCTGCTCAACGGAGTCGTGGCGCTGATCCCCATCGGGATGCTCGCGAGCGGATCGCTCACGGGCGCCCCGACCGGCGCTTGGATTACGCTGCTGGCGACCATGCTCATTCTCCTCGTGAGCGCGTTCACGTTCTCGTCCTTCACGATCACGGTGGGCGACGGCCGCCTCGCGTGGTGGTTCGGACCGCGCCTGCTACGGAAGGAGATTCCGCTGGCGGCGGTCGTGGCGGCGGAGCCGACGACCACGAGTCTCGTCAATGGCTGGGGCATCCATCTGACCACGCGCGGGTGGCTGTACAACATCAAGGGTCGCCAAGCCGTGCTGGTGTCGCTGCGCGACGGGAAGCAGTTTCTGCTGGGCACTGACGAGCCAAGCGTGCTCGCGGAGGTACTGCTGTCACCATGACTCGCGACTCCTTGTCCGGTACGTCGGATGACACTGCTCGCAACGCGATCGACGCGCTTCGCGATGCGTGGGTTGCGGCCGTTGCCGCGGGTGACGCTGGCGCGCTTCGAGACATGGTCACGCCGGACTACGAGGTCTGGGCGCACGGCGCGCCGACGCTTGCCGGGCCGGACGCGGTCGTCGGGGCGATGCGAGCGGCTCTCGCCAAGTACGCGATCACACAGTCGTATGAACCCATCGAGACCGTCGTCAGCGGCGACTGGGGATTCCAGCGCGGGATCGAGCGCATTCGCGCGGTGCCGCTCGACGGCGGGCCAGTCAGCGACGTCACGCAACGCGGTCTGCTGATCGTTCACCGAGGGGAGGACGGTCGCTGGCGATACGCTCGTGGAATGACGAATGGATTTCCGCCCGCTACGGCTGCGGCTGAACGGAGCCCTACCGCGTGAGCATGGACGCTCGCGATCCTAACGCGAAAGGCGTGAGCCGACGGGGCTTTGCCGCCGCGCTGATCGGTGCGGCCGGTTGGCTAGCGCTTCCACGGACGATCGGCGTCCGCGTCGACGAAGCCGCGCCCGACTATACGCTGCTCAGCGATGTGATGGTCACGATGCGGGACGGCGTGCGGCTGGCGACCGACGTGTACGTGCCGGCCACCACGGGAAGTGCCGCAGCCGGAAAGCATCCCGTCATCCTCGAGCGGACACCCTACAACAAGACCGCGCCGAGCCGCTCGGAGCGCACGCCGACAAACCCCACGCCGCTCGGCAGGGCCGAGGTGGCGGCGTTTTTCGCGCGGCGGGGGTACGCCGTCGTGTATCAGGATTGCCGCGGACGCTACAGGTCGGAAGGCGAGTTCGTGAAGTACCTGAGCGACGGGAACGACGGCTACGACACGTGTGCCTGGATCGTGAAGCAGCCGTGGTGCAACGGGCGCATCGCGACGATGGGACTGTCGTACGCCGCGCACACGCAGGGTGCGTTAGGCAGCGCGGGCGCGCCGGGCGTGGTGGCAATGTTCCTCGACTCCGGCGGGTTCTCGAACGCCTACCAGGACGGCATCCGGCAAGGCGGCGCCTTCGAGCTCAAGCAGGCGACGTGGGCGTTCAACCAGGCGCTCGAGAGTCCTGAGCTGCAGCGAGACCCCGCGAAGCTCGCGGCGATGAAGGCGATCGACATCCGCGACTGGTTCCGTCGCATGCCGTGGAAACGTGGGAATTCACCGGTGACGCTCGCGCCGGAGTACGAGAGCTACCTGTTCGAGCAGTGGGAGCACGGCGTCTTCGACGACTACTGGAAGCAGCTCGGCATCTACGGCGAGGGCTTCTACGACCAGTACGTGGACGCGGCGATGGTCCACATGTCATCGTGGTTCGATGCGTACACACGCACGGCGACGGACAACTACATTGGGCTGTCGAAACGGAAGCGCGGGCCGGTGCGCCTCATCATGGGGCCGTGGACGCATGGTGATCGCCAGCTCACGTACGTCGGCGATGTCGATTTCGGGCCTGACGCGACGATCGACGGTAACGTAGCGTCGGACTTCCTTACGCTGCGACTGCGATGGTTCGATCGCTGGCTCAAGGGCACGAAGAACGGCGTCGACGCCGAGCCGAAGGTGCGGATCTTCGTGATGGGTGGTGGCAGCGGACGAAGGAATGCCGCGGGACGTCTGGAGCATGGCGGCCGTTGGCGCGCGGAGCATGACTGGCCCATCCCCGACACCCGGTGGACGCCGTACTACTTCGGCCGAGACGGTTCGCTGTCGGCCGCGAAGCCTTCTACGCCCGACGCGTGGCGCGAGTACCGGTTCGACCCGGCGCATCCGGTGCCGACGATCGGAGGGACGGTGACGTCGGGGCAGCCGGTCATGGTGGGTGGCGCGTTCGACCAGCGCGAGGGGCCGCGCTTCTTCGGGTCGACCGAGCCGTATCGCGCACTGGCAGAGCGTCAGGATGTGCTGGTGTTCCAGACGCCAGCGCTCGAGGCGGACGTGGAGGTGACGGGTCCGATCGCCGCGAATCTCTTTATCTCGTCGGACTGCCCGGACACGGATTTCACGATCAAGCTGGTGGACGTCCATCCGCCTAACGCTGACTACCCGCAAGGCTTCGCGATGAACGTCGCGGACGGCATTCTCAGGGTGCGATACCGCGATTCGTGGGAGAAGCCATCGCTCATGACGCCGGGCACCGTCTACCGAATTCAGGTCACGGCATTCCCGACGAGCAACCTCTTCGTGCGCGGGCACCGCATTCGGGTCGACGTGTCGAGCAGCAACTTCCCGCACTTCGATGTCAATCCCAATACTGGAGAGCCCGAGGCGCGGGCGACGTCGCTGCGGATAGCGACAAACCGAGTATACCTCGACGCGTCTCGGCCATCACATATCATTCTGCCGATCATTCCGCGGCTGGCACGTTAGGCGTTCTGGTCCATCGCGCCCGAGTCGGTGAGAACTACGATTCGGCGGATCTGTGCCGCGAAACTACCGGATACGACTTTGCACCCACGCATCATCGCGCCGGGCCGGTGAGAACTGCGATTGGGCGGATGAAACGGAAGAATCAGGATACCGCTCGGTAGATCCGGCTCCTCGCGCCACGAGCCGGATTCTTTGGGGACGGCCGCTCGGGACGCAGGACTCTCCCGAGCGGCGGTTCACATTTTCTACGAGTCCGGCGAGAGCCAGCGTCGATGCAAAGCCTTATCCGGCCGTTTTCCGTGTGATCCGCGTCATCGTTTTTCCCACCGGCCCGCGCGCGATGAGGCCTGAATGCAATGCCGCATCAGATCCGCCCGATCGTCGTCCCCACCGGCCGCGGCGCGACGGACTTTCCCCTATAAGGAATCACGCCGACCAGCAATCCAATCACCAACAGCACGATCGACGTCAGCACCGCCCATTTGATCGTGAACCGCTGGTGATCCCCAAGCTCCACCTCGGCCAGGCCTACCAGTAGATACGTCGACGGCACCAAGGGACTCAGCAAGTGCACCGGCTGACCAATCACGGACGCGCGCCCCATCTCGGCTGCCGAGATGCCGTAGGTTGCCGCCGCCTGGTTCAGGATCGGCAGTACGCCGAAGTAGAACGCGTCGTTCGACAGAAAGAACGTGAACGGGATGCTGAGCACGCTCGTCACGATCGCCATGTGCGGACCCAGGCTCGTCGGCACGAGGGCGACGACGCTGTTGCCCATCGCGTCGATCATCTTCGTGCCGCTCATGATGCCCGTGAGAATCCCCGCCGCGCAGATGACCGACGCCACCGCGAGCGCGTTCGCCGCGTGATCCGCTAAACGACCCTTCTGCTCATCCATGCTCGGATAGTTCACGACGAGCGCGACTGCATACGCGATCATGAACAGCACCGGCAGCGGTAGCACACCCGCGACGAGCGCCACGAGCAGCGCGAGCGTCAACACGACGTTGAACGCGAGCAGACGCGGGCGTCGGAGAGCCGCCGAGGCGACGCCGATGTGCTCGTCCTCGAACGTGTCCTGGACACGCTGCATCGCCGCGGCGTCGAGCACGCCGACGCGCGCGCGCTCGCGTTTCCCGAAGAGGTACGCGACGAAGATCACCCACAGCGCGCCACCGATCATCGCGGGAATCAGCGGCAGGAAGATCTCGCTGGCGTCCACACGCAAGGCGCTCGCGGCGCGCGCGGTCGGGCCACCCCATGGAAGGATGTTCATCACGCCGCCGGCCTGCATGATGACGCTCGCGAGCACGAGGCGACTGAGTCCGAGTCGGCGATAGAGCGGCAGGAGTGCCGCCGTCACGATGAGATACGTCGTCGACCCGTCCCCATCGAGCGAGACGAGGAGCGTGAGGATCGAGGTCCCGACGACTATCTTGAGCGGGTCACCCTGCACCAGCCGCACGACGCGCTGCACCACCGGCTCGAACAGCCCGACGTCGATCATGACGCTGAAGAACAGGATCGCGAACAACAGCATCACGGCCGTCGGCGCGAGCGCCTTCACGCCATCGAGCATCATCGGGCCGAGGTTCGCGCGGAATCCCGCGATGAGCGCGAATGCGACCGGCACGAGAATCAGCGCGGTCAGCACCGACATGCGCTTCGTCATGATCAGCGCCATGAAGACGGCGATCATGGTGAACGCCAGCACCGTCAACATCTGACCTGGCATGAGAGGAGGCGCGTGAGGAGACCGGGATTCTCGCGCACGAGTCTACCACTTCGACGACGACATGGACACCTGCATTCAACCGCTCGCCGCCATTCTCCGTCTGAATCAGCGTCTCATGGTCAACTGTCTCGACGGCTTGACGGACGACGCAGCGCGACGGCGTCACGCGGAAGGTGTGAACAGTGCGACATTCATTGCCGCGCACGTGACGGACAGTCGCTTCTTCATATTGCGTCTGCTCGGTGGCTCGCTCGAGAATCCGCTGTCCTCGTCACTCGACAAGGCGAAGAGCATCGATGACATCACCGATTGGCCGTCGCTCGATACGATTCGCGCAGCGTGGACCAGCGTGTCCAGCGCGATCGACGCGCGTCTCGAGGAGATAACCGCCGAGGAGCTCTCGGCTCCGTCGGAGCGGGGATTTCCGGGCGTCGAGCGCACGCGCCTTGGCGTGCTGACGTTCCTCGTCCAGCACGACAGCTACCACGTCGGGCAACTCGCGCTCCTTCGCAAGCCGGCCGGTTTGCCGGCAATGAGCTATCGTTAGCGTGCCGTCATTCCGAGCGGAGCGCCGAGGGTTGACATACGGGAGACGATCATGACCGTTAGCTCCACCCTCGATATCTCGGGACTGCAGCGCGTCGGCCAACTCGTTGCGCGCACCATCGCGCACATGCGCGCCAGCGTACGTCCGGGCATCACGACCGCCGAGCTGGACCTCATTGGCGAACGGTTCGCGCGCGCCGAAGGCGCACGCTCGGCGCCACAGCTCGCGTACGATTTCCCGGGCTTCAACTGCCTGAGCGTGAATGACGAGATCGTGCATGGCGTTCCCGGCGCGCGCGTCCTCGCGGAGGGCGATGTCGTGAAGCTCGATGTGACGCTGGAGCTCGATGGCTACATGGCGGACAGCGCAGTCACGGTCGTGATTCCGCCAGTATCTCTGGAAGCGCGACAACTCCAGCGCGCGGCGCGCATCGCGTTCAACCACGGCATCGCGGTCGCGCGAGCCGGGCAGTCGTTGCGTGAGGTAGGGCGCGCGGTGGAAGCGGCGGCCAAGCGCGAAGGCGCGGTCGTCGTCCGTGAGCTCACGGGCCACGGCATTGGGCGTCGCATTCACGAACCGCCGAGTGTTCCGAACTGGGCTGACCCGAACGCGCGCACAGTGCTGACCGAGGGTCTCGTGATCGCGCTCGAGCCGATGCTGACGAGCGTGCCGGTGCGTGTGGTCGAGGAAGCCGATGGCTGGACGCTGCGCACTCACAACCGGGTCCTGGCGGTCCATCACGAGCACACGATCCTGATCCGACGCGGCGCGCCGCTCGTGCTGACGCTGGCTGCCTAACGCTCAGCACCTTCGGCTGGTAACGGAGCCGCGAATGACGGAGCCGCGAATGACGGAGCCGCGAATGGTCGTCTCTGACCTCGTTCGAAGCGAAGTGCAGAGCCGATTTCCCAACGACGCGGCGACCGTGGTCGAACAGCTCGCGGTGACGCCGCTCCCGTTTCTCGACGCGCCTGACCGCACGCGCGAGCGGGATCGCGTTCACCTCGCCATCATCAAGCTGTCGGGCGGCGACACAGCGAAACTTCCGCACATTCTCGACCGGGCCGCGATGGACTGGCGCGACGTTCTCGTGTGGTCCGGCCTCGGGAACGTCGATTGGCCGGACGTGCTGCGCGCAGCGGGCTTCCCGGTGCCCGAGTAGCCGTACCCGCGACCGTCCGACCGGACCATATTCCTGATTCCTGCCGACCGCACTGGCTGGCCCTTCCTTCTCAATGGAGAGTCCCCTGGAATCCCCGCACGTCACCGATCTTGCACTCGCCCAACGACTCGAGCGCGCCGAGGGGAGCGCGAATGCCGCGTTCGTCGAATCTCGCGCGCGAAGCGCGCCCGCGATCGGCGCCGAATGGCGCGACGTAGGAGGCACGTACGCGATGTTCGACGGCGTCGGCTCGCCGATCACGCAGACGTTCGGGTTCGGCCTGTTCTCCGCGCCGACACATGGACAACTCGACGAGATCGAGGCGTTCTTCCGCGAGCGTGGCTCCGAGGTCTTCCAGGAAGTCAGCCCGCTCGCCGCTCCTGAGGTCCTCACGATGCTGCCGGAGCGCGGCTACCGCCCGATCGAGCTCACGTCGGTGATGCACATGCGCCTAACGGGAGATCGACCGGCCGCGCAGCGCCGCTCGTCCGCCGAGCTCACGGTACGGCGCATTGACCCGGGCGAGGAGCCGGTGTGGGCCGAGACGGCGGCGCGGGGCTGGGGAGACATTCCAGGGCTCGGTGAGCTCGTGCTCGACCTCGGTCGCGTCAGCGCGGGCAGCAGAGGCACCGTGTGCTTTCTGGCCGAGTGGAACGGCGCGCCCATTGGGGCTGCGGCGGCGGCGCTGCATGGAGGCGTCGCGGTGCTCGCGGGTGCCAGCACGGCGCCCGAGTTTCGCGGCCGCGGCGCGCAGGCCGCGCTACTCGGCGCCCGCCTGGCGTACGCGGCGTCTGCCGGTTGCGATCTCGCGATGATGGGAGCGTCGCCGGGTAGCGCGTCGCAGCGGAACGGCGAGCGTCAGGGATTCCGGATCGGCTATACGCGGATCAAGTGGGAACAGAGATAAAACCGGGAACGGGGAACTCGGAACTGGGAACTGGGAACTGGGAACTGCGGCTGGTTGCTGGGTGGTAGTGCTGGTGGCTGGGTGACGCTGGGTGCGGCTGCATGCAGCGAGCAGCACGTGGTGTCCTGGGCGGTAATAGCAGCAGCGGGCAGCGTGTGGCCGCAGCATGCAGCCGTCGGCAACCGTTTTTTGTTTTGTCATTTCGCCGTTCACTTGTTACTCCCAACGTAGTGCCCGCACAGGGTCCAGCTTCGAAGCTCGACGCGCCGGCAGCCAGGCCGCCAACGCACCAGCAGCAAGCAGCACCGCCGAGACAGCGAGCAGCGTAACCGGATCCGTAGGCGTGATGCCATAGAGCAGCGGCGTAGCAACCGCACGCAGCGAGACGGCCAGCGCGAGCCCCACCGACAAGCCAATTCCAGCCACCGCTACGCCGCGCCGAAGCACCACCGCCCGCACCGACGTCGGCGTCGCACCTAACGCCATGCGCACGCCGATCTCGCGTGTGCGCTGCGCCGTCACGTACGACAACACGCCGTAGAGGCCGATCGCGCCCATGAAGAGCCCGATCACCGCCGCCACCGCGAAACCAATCATGGAAAAGCGCATGCCGCTCTGCGCCGCCGCCACCACCGACGACAGCGTCCGAGTCTCGGCCAGCGGCAGCGTCGGGTCGAGCTGCGCCAGCTGATTCCGCGCCGCCGCGATCAGCGAGGCCGGCGGCATGCTCGTGCGCACCGCGTACACCATCGATCGCGCAAGCCAGTCCATGTCCACGCCGGGCTTGTTGATCATTGCGTAGTAGACTGCCCCGACCGGCTCCTTGTCGAGCGCGACGCCGCGCACGTCGCCGACGACGCCGACGACCTCTGACCACGGCTTCTCGCCCTTCACGCCGGCAAGTCCGTGCGCCACCCGCGCGCCCACCGCCGGCCGCGACTCCATGAGCTTCCGCACGACGGTCTCCGTCACGAGCACGACGCCAGTGTGCCGCTCCGTGTCCGATCGCTCGAGTAGGCGGCCGGCCAGCTTCGGGATACCCATCGCCTCGAAGTACCCCGGCGTCGCGACCCGCATCTCGGCAAGCGGAGGCAGCACGTTAGGCGGGAACGCCCGGCTCTCGAGTCGCAGGGGATCGGCTTCGCCATTGTCACCGGACAGCGGCAGGCGACCCGTTGCCCCGGCCGCGAATACGCCGGGAAGCGCCCGCATGCGATCGAGCATTGCGTAGTGGAAACGAGCCACATCCTCGGACGTGGGGTAGCCCGACTGCGGCAGCGCAATGCGAAACGTGATCACGCCGTCGGCGCGAAACCCCGGGTCGACCGCGCGCAGCTTCTGAAAGCTCCGCAGCACGAGCCCCGACCCAACGAGCAGCACCGTCGCCATCGTGACCTGCGCGACGACGAGCAGCTGGCGCAACTGGCCGCTCCGCCGGCCGATCGTCGCGGCGCGATCGCCACCACGAAGCATCGACGACGGCGCCACCGAACGGTTGTGCGCCACCGGCACGACGCCGCACACGACGGCCACGACCGCGGCGACGAGAGTCGTGCCGGCCAACACGGTCGCGTCGAGTCGAATGTCGCCGAGACGCGGGAGCAGGCTCGGGGCGAGTCGCCGCAGGAGCGCCACGGCACTCCAGGCGAACAGCACCCCGACCGCCGTGCCCGACAACAGCAGCATCGCGCTCTCCGCCAGCGACTGCGCTAGCAGATGCCCGCGGCCGGCACCTAACGCGATTCGCAGCGCGACCTCGCGTCGCCGGGCCTCGGCCCGCACGAGCAGGAGACTCGCGACGTTCACGCAGGCGATGAGCAGGACGAGCCCGATCATCGCCCACAACGTCCAGAGCACCGGGCGCACGCGGCCGACGACGTCGTCGAGGTATGGGTGCACATCGGTGGTGAGGCCAGCGTCGCGCAGGGTCGCTATCGAGATGAAGTCCACGAGCGTCGCGACGCGCGGAAGCAAAGCGGTGAGTTCGCGGGACGCCTGCTCGGGCGTAACGCCGGCGCGAAGACGGCCGATGCCCGGCAGGTAAAAGCCGCTCAGGTCGTTACGATCGATGCGCATGGGCACCCACAGCTGTGCGGCCTCGGCCGGGAACGCGAAACGCGCCGGCATGACGCCGATGATCTCGCACGTCGTGCCGTCGACGGTTACGGTACGGCCGATGACGGACGGGTCACCGCCGAAGCGCTGTCGCCATAGCGCATGCGACAGGATGACCACGCGCGGCCCGCCCGGTCGATCCTCCTCGACTGAAAACGTCCGGCCTAACGCTGGCGGGATGCGAAGCACGTCGAACAGGCTGCGGGTCGCTGATACGACGTCCACCCAGTCGGGCGGCGCGTCGTTGCCCGTCAGGCTTCCCTGCCATGTGGAGTACAACGCCATCGCCTCGAAGCTCCGGCTTCCCTCCGAGTACACGGTGTGGGTGGCCGAGGAGTTCGGGATCTGCTTCGGGAGGTCGCCTCCGCGCGTGTGGTGGCCGATCGTGACGATGCGGTCGGGGTCAGGGTACGCGAGAGGCCTGAGGAGCACGCCGTTCACGACGCTGAACACCGCCGCGTTGCCGCCGATCCCTAACGCGAGCGTCAGGACGGCCGCGATCGTGAAGCCCGGGGTCTTCCGCAGTTGACGCGCGGCGAAGCGGAGGTCGAAGCCCGCGCGCTCGATGCCGCGCACGCCGCGACCTTCCCTCATGGATTCCTTGTGCCCTTCGACGCTCCCGAACGCGAGCGTCGCGCGTCGTCGCGCCTCGTCGGCCGGTAGCCCTCGCTTCGCGTGCTTCGCCGCTTCCATTTCGATATGGAAGCGCATCTCCTCGTCGAGCTCTCGCTCCAGCGTGCGCCGCGACGCGAGCGCGCGAAGCCACATGGTGATTCGCTTGGTGCCGCGCATGTTGGGCCTCGGGCGTCAGGTGGTTCGGAGGAGCTGCTCGACCGCGAGCACGTGCCGGCGCCAGCTCTGCGTCTCGGACGCGAGCGCGCGCTTGCCGACTGGCGTGAGGCGGTAGTACTTGGCGCGGCGGTTGTTGTCGGTAACGCGCCACTCGCTGTCGATCCACTCCTTCTGCTCCAGCCGCTGGAGTGCCGGGTAGAGCGACCCCTGGTTCACCTCGAGCACGCCGTCGCTCACCTGCTGGATGCGCTGAGTGATCCCCCACCCGTGCATGGGCGCGAGCGAGAGCGTGCGAAGCACGAGGAGGTCTATGGTACCACGGAGCGGCTCGTTCGATGACTCACCCATTTCTACCTCTACCCCGCTGTCATTTCGATACCGATCGTGTCGTCGTTCCGAGCCGGGCGCCCACCGACGGTGCGGGAATGAGAACTCGCAGTCGTCCCGTGGAGACTCGGCGTTGCCTATTTACGATTTCGAGAGAAGACAATTCACCCCGGTCCTGTTGAAGTCAAGAGGAGCGGTGACACCTCGTCGACCGAATTCCACCATTCGTCGTACAGCCGCCGCAGCGGCGTATCCGACGCAGAGGGTCGCTCTGCATAGTCGCCTCCGTACCACTCACTGGAGGCGTGATGGTCGCGAACTCTTCGCAGCGCTGGCTGCGCGTTGCTGCCGCACTAATGCTCGCCACGACGTCAGTCGCTGCACAATCGACATCGTCGGCGCCGTTCGTCCCAGAGATCGTCAAGACGCAGCTCGCCGACGGCGTCTTCCTGCTCGCGGGAGGACCCGACGGCTATGTCGACGGCACGAATACCGTGGTCGTTGTGAACGACAACGGCGTGCTCGTGTTCGACACCAGCACGCGACCGTCTACTGCGCGCGCGATCCTCGGGGAGATCCGGAAGATCACCGACAAGCCGGTGCGCTACGTCGTCAACTCGCACTGGCACCCGGACCACTGGTCGGGCAACGAGGTGTTCGCCGACGCGTTTCCTAACGTGGAGTTCATCGCGACGGAACAGGCGAAGACCTACATGCTGAACATGGGGAACTTCTTCGCCCCGCGCTTCAAGCAGCGGCTGCCGAAAACGGAAGCGGCCTACGCGAGCGAGATCGCGACCGGCAAGGACGCGGACGGCAGCACACTCTCTCCCAAGGAGCTCGCCGACGAGACGACGTTCATGACGCGCTACCGGACCTTCGTCGCCGAGACGCAAACGGTTCGCCGCACGTATCCGACGCTCACGTACGTCGACGAGCTGCGCCTGGGGCACGTGGGGCGTGGCAATCAAGAGATCGTGCTCATGAGCGTCACCGGCGACGCCGAGGGTACGACGGTGATGTACCTGCCGCAGGCGAAGGTGCTCGTCACTGGCGACGCGGTCTCGTATCCACTTCCCTACACCACGCCCCCGCCGAGCCGTCACGCGAAGAGTCTGCGGACGCTCGCTCGTCTCGACGTCGACGCGATCGTCCCGGGACACGGGCCGGTGTTTCGCGACAGGAGCTTCATCAATCTCGAGGCAGAGTTCCTCGAGACCACGGTCGCCCGCGTGCAGGTGTCGCTCCGCAAACCGCTCTTCCTGCTCGCGGACGTTCAGAAGGATGTGAACATGGACGACTTCCGCGTGCGCTTCACGAAGGATGACCCGACGCTGAACAAGCAGTTTGCAGGATTCGCGAGCGGCGTGGTCAGGCTGGCGTATCTGGAGTCGCGAGACAACCAGGAATCGCGACCATAACGTGGCCGACGGTCTCCCGGCGTGATTGCGGCTGGCGGCGCCGGTCCGGTGGCAACACGGTCGCGATGGGATCCGGCCGTTCCCGTTGTTTCCGATCAATCAGTTCACACGCTGGGTTCTGGATGCCGTGTCGAAGCAGTGTGTCTGGATGGTGGCTGAATCAGTTGTCTGGAACCGGGCACGCGATCGGATGTCGGACGCAGTCCGCTAGCGACCGCGTCTCGAGTCGATCCTGACGCCGAGGCGCATGCTTGCCCGCCCGCCCTTCTCCGCGTCAGCGTACCCGCCGGTGTCGTAGTCGTGCGACAACCACGCGTAGTGGGCGGCGGCGTCGACCTGCAGGTGGCTCGCGACGGACCACAACACACCGGCTCCGAGGCCGGAGATGTACCCGGTCGCTTCGTCAGTGATGCCTAACACGCCTTCATACGTTGCCATGGCGCGACCGAGGCGCACCGCGGCGTACGGTACCACCCGCCGTAGCGGAGCGCCGAACACGACGCGAGGCTCGAAGTAGATGTTGCTGACGATGTAGTCGCCGTCTGTGTCCTCGCGGCCGTAGCTCGTGCGATCGTACCCGACGCCGAGCTGCCACCGACCCAGCACGACGCCACCATTGGCGTCGTAGCCGACGGCAGCCTCCGTTCCGGTGAAGTCGTCGCCGGTGAGATTGCCGTACATCGCACCCGCGCCCAGCGTGAAATGAACGCGCGACGACGATGTACTTTGCGCGTGGGCGGCGGAAACCGTGAGCGCGCTGATACAGGCGATGATCGACGCGGCGAGCGATCGCCGTATCAACTTTTCGGCATGCCCGACTCGCGAGTCCCCAGACGATAGATGAGCACGGCCGCGCGCTTCGTGAGTTTCGGCAACCAGCGCAGGTCCGCCGTCTCCTTGTCGGAGTGGTCATCCCAGCCGGCGAGGCCTAACGCGTCGATGGCCATCGGGATGTACGGCGCGGCGAACGAGACGTCCGCGGCTCCGGCGCGCGACGGGTCCACCGCCACCACAGGCCCATAGCCGAGGGCACGGCTCACGGAGTCGTAGGCGGCGAGGAGCCGGCGGTTGCCCTCCGTCGGCGCCATCGGCGGATACCCGTCGTCGAACGTCAGCTCGGCCGTCGTCTTCGGCAGATGCTGCGCGACGACTTCGGCCATCGTCGCCTTGGCCTTCGCCAGCTGCTCGGGCGAGAGCGCCCGGAGGTCACCGCTCACGATGGTCTGACCGGCGACGACGTTCGTCTTGCCGAACGCCGTGCCGCCACCCTGCGCGGTGTCATACTTGACCTCCGACCCGCCTAACACGACGCCAGGGTTGAACGTCAGATACTGCTGCCCACTGAGCTTCTCGCGAAACCCCTGAAGAATGCGCGCCGCCTCGAACAGCGCGCCGGCGCCGATGTCGTCGCGGAAGATCTGCGACGAGTGCGCCGGCGTGCCGGTCGTGCGGAGCGTCCACGACCCCGCGCTGCGGCGCGAGATGACCGCCGTATGCGGATCGCCCGAGCCGTCCTCGAAGCCTAACGCCACCTGCGATCGCTTGGCCGCTTCGGTGAGCGTGGCGCGGGCGGCGTCGAGTGGCGCACCAGCATCCTCCTCGTCGCCATGCATAACGACAGTGATGCTCAGTCCGTCGAGCAGGCCCGCGGTCTTGAGCGCCCGGAGCGCCTCGACGATGATGACGTCCCCGCCCTTCATGTCGATGATGCCGGGGCCGCGCGCGGTCGAGTCGCTCAGTCGCTCGAATTTCTGGAATGGGCTGCGCGGCTCGAACACCGTGTCGAGGTGTCCGATCAGCAGAAGACGCTGGCCGCGCCCGTTCCGCTCGGCGACGAGATGCCCGGCGCGCTTGAAGCTGCCGCCGTCGACCCACTTGGTGGAGAAGCCGAGCGCGTCGAGCTCGGCGCGGAACGCGTCGCCCACCTGCCTGACGCCGGCGAAGTTCATCGTCCCGCTGTTGATGTTGACGACGCGCTCGAGCAGCGCGAGCGCCTGGGCGTTGCGCGCATCGACGGCGGCGGCGATGCGACGCTCCGGCGCGGTCAGCGCCGGCGTCTGAGAGAGTGCCACCGTCGGCAGGGTCAGACACGCGCACAGCAAAACGCCCTTCATCATTGACTCCAGGTTCTCAGTGAAAGTCATTCCGGGCGGCTGTCATTCCGAGCGGAGCTTGGTGTCATTCCGAGCGGAGCTTGGTGTCATTCCGAGCGAGCGACAGCGAGTCGAGGAATCCTTGTTCTCTGGGTAGAGCGGCTTCTCTGCCGGGACGCCAAGGATTCCTCGACTGCGCGCCTTCGGCGCTCCGCTCGGAATGACAAACCGGCCGGAATGACAACCCGCTCAAGATTTACGCGCCCGGCCCACCACGAGCGTGATGTTGTCCGTGCCGCCGCGATCGAGCGCCATCTTCAGCAACTCGTGGCACACCTGCTCCGCGGATTCCATTGCGGCGAGCTTCGTCGCGATCTCGTCGTCGGGCACGTGCTTCGTGAGCCCGTCGCTACATACCAGGATCACCGACCCACGCTGCCTGACATCCACTCGGCTCACCTCGGGCATCGCTTCCGACGCGCCGATGGCGCTCGCCAGCACGTGGCTGAGCGGTGACGCCTTCATCTGCTCCTTCTTGAGGATGCCCTCGTCCACGAGGTTCTGCGCGACCGTCTGGTCGCGCGTCACCTGCCGCAGCGCCCCGTCCTGATAGACGTAGCAGCGGCTGTCGCCGACCTGTAGCACATACAGCCACGGCCAGACCACGATGCCTAACGACAACGTCGTCGCCATCTGCCGCCCGCCGAGCTCGGCGACGGCCTCGGCGCGGACCGTGTCGTGGGCCTCGATCGCCGCCGTGCGCAACGCATCGGTGAACTCCGACTCGCTCGCCGAGCCCGCCGTGTGATAGCAGCGAAGCGCCGTCGCCACGTACTGCGTGACCGCCTCGGTGGCGATGCGGCTCGCACGACTACCCGCCGCGCTGCCACCTACGCCGTCCGCCACGAGCATGATCGTGGCGAGCCGCTGCCCGCGCAGCGCGAGGGAGCTCGTCTCCGGCAGGCTGGTCCCATGAATCACGACCTGCGGGTGCACCGTGCAGAGAAGGAAGTGATCCTGATTCTCGGTGCGGACGCGACCCGGATGCGTAAGGCCGAAGAGGTCGAGCTCGTCGTCGCGAGGGCGCGCGTTGGAACCAGCGGGGCTCTGCGTAGAGAACGGCGCGGCGAGGCTCATGAGTTCGTCCCCAGGGGGGTCGGGATGCGGCGACTGCACAAATAGAGGAAGCTGCGTCTTTAATAGAATGGGTGACCATGTCGCGATGTGGCAAGAAATGCGGCAGAACCCACGCCGCCGCCACCCACGTGCCGTCCCCGCCTTGCTCGTTATGCACCGGATTTCCGGAAACGGGAGGCAATGAATGTCTCGGTTCAGCATTACACCCCGCGAGCGCGAGATCATGCGCGTGACCAACCAAGGATGCCGAACAAGGACGGACCGCGCCACCTTGGGATACGTGTGGCGACAGCAAAGAGCCATGTTCACCACATTCGCGTCGTGCTCGGGATGATGAAGCGCTCCGGGTCCCCCTTCGGAAGCCATCAAATCAGCGATTGACCGCATCATCGCGCCCGGAACCGATGACTTCCGGCGGCAGGACGGCGCCCCCATGTTCGGTGCTCACCGCCAATCGACCCGTCGAACCGCCATGACTCTCCCGATGCCTGCCCATCGCCCTGGCTTCCCAAGGGTTCTCGTCACTGCGATCGCCGTTCTTGGGGCTGGCGTCGCGGCCGCCTCCCCGCTCGTCGCCCAGGCGAAGGGCCGAACCCACAAACTCGAGGCGTCGCCGACGACGGTCGCGTACGGGTACTACAGCGCGACGGCCACGCCGGTGCTGC